>Ga0247778_1000439_pt1 | contig 54804 bp, 68 predicted proteins | sample UWRJL049202B5_FD_179939 | JGI IMG/M metagenome (GOLD analysis project Ga0247778, IMG submission 179939) | Plant litter microbial communities from Arlington Agricultural Research Station in Wisconsin, United States - UWRJ-L049-202B-5 | ecosystem: Environmental > Terrestrial > Plant litter >... | reverse complement strand
TGGGGCTGCATTTCCACGTTGTGCGACTGTGGCAACCTCATTCGTTGCATATATAAAATCTTACCACGGCAGCGTCTCAAATTACCCACACCGCCTCCTTATGGCGACTTCGAAAAGTTACCAGGAGGCTTTTTGCGAGCAACGCTTGCTCATTCGCTCGCTTCTGCATAGGGCTCGGCGACGCACGTGGGTGGAGGCCAGGGGCCGCTTTGGGAACAGGGATGATCGATAGATTCCCCGCAGATTGGATGGCGCTGTCAATGGCGCTGAAGTCGCCCAAAGCGTGTGATACTAGCCCACAATTCCAGCAATTTACGCTACTAGTCGTGCTCAAAGCTTATTTTGGCGCGGCTGAGCTTGAAGTGCCAAGGGGCCGAAATCCCACGGGACAGGGGGTTCGCAACACAAACGAGCCGCCTTTTACCACCCTGGTTTTGCTTTTCAAGCCAGGGAAATCCAAATCCTACTAATGGAATGAGTGAGATTTGACCCCCGTTCTAACTGCGGAGTCATGTATCCGGCTAATAGTCAGATCCTGCCATCAGCGAAGGTAATTAAAGTTTGGTACATAAGCCTTCGAGGCTCTCTTTCTCATTCTACCCAAGCTTCACCTCACTACATTCGCTCTCTTTTTACTCTCACGGTCGCTCTTGTATCTCTGATACATTTACACTCTTTTCACAGACCCTATTCTAATACTTAATCCTCCGATATCCTCCAAACCTCGCTTTCCCATTTCCAAATTTCAAAATGAAGGCCTCTATTTTTGCACTCGGCGCGGCTGCTGCTACTGTCAGCGCTGGTCTCTATGACAATACTTCTGTTCCTTTGACCACTTCAACTTTGACAAAGTCGAACATCTATACTATCACGTAAGGTCTCCCCGCCGGCGAAAGGTATATGACACTGACTTCTATTTAGTTCTTGCGCCCCAACTATCACCAACTGCCCGGCAAGAATTGGACAGGTCACCACCGAGATCTACCTTACTACGACAGTCTGCCCTGTGTCCAGCGCAAAGACTCTTCCTCCACCCGTGACCCGTCCTGGAACTACTTCCACCGTCTACCAAACCCAGCAGTACACGGTCACTTCTTGCCCACCAACAGTGACAAACTGCCCGATCGGAAGCAAGACCAGCTCAGTCATCAGCTACACCACGGTTATTCCCCCAAAGACCTTCATTCCTTCCGGCTCGCGCACAGGTTCTCGCACTGGCTCCAAGTCTACAACTCCAGCGACCCTTCCTCCAGCAACCTCCAAGGCAAGCTCTGGCATTGTTATCCCACCACCAGCCAGCACCGGAAAGCCAACTGGCCCAGTCATTGTGACCGTCTCCGCGTCGACCTGCGCGCCAAGCTACATCACCTCCTACATTACCGTTACCGGAACCCCAAGCAAGCCAGCTGCACCTCCCGCAAGCAGTGCTCCAGCTCCACCAGCCAGCAAGCCCACTACCGCTCCATCTGCCCCTGCCAGCAGCGCTCCAGCTCCACCTGCTAGCAAGCCTGCTACTGCACCCTCAGTCCCAGCAAGCAGCGCCCCAGCGCCACCCGCCAGCAAGCCTTCAGCACCACCATCTGGAGTAGCATCTCCATCTGGCTTCAAGCCCACTACCGCCGCTGTTACGTCTCCAGCTAGCGCTACGCCCAGCAAGGCCCAGTTCACGGGCGGTGCTTCAGTTCAGAAGGCTGGTGGTCTTATGGTTGCTGTTGGTATTGCTGCAGCTCTTTTGTAAACATCTCTGTTTATGCAGTACTATAAATCTCATTCTTGCTATTCTATAGACTTTATTAGGGATGGTGGGGTTTTAAAGGGGAAATGGAAAGGGGAAAGGGGGACCAGGAGAAAGGACGTTTTTTGTATTTACGATTTAAAGACTTGTGCATACGATTGATGCAAAAGTTTTCCTGCAAATTTACCTTTCTTCTGCGACTGCCATCATACCTTGAGGACTTCACTTGAAAACGATCATCGTAAAATTCTCTAGTCCCCATTCATCTTCTCCTTTTCCAAACATCGCAAGTACATGTGGTTTCGCGTGCTCGCAACCCAACCAATAAGATTCACCCCGTCGTACAGACTCTGTCAGACGGCCCCCGCATAGGGAGATCCTTCGCGGCTGTGCCGCCATCAGAAAGCCTCATGATCCTTCCAGAAAAATGCCTTTTTGATCTATATATAAAAATCTTACCATAGCGCTAGTGCACCACAGGGTCGGTTTGCTGCATTGGGGAGGTGGATGGACTGGGTGAGATTTCGGGACGGTAACTGCAGGGAAAACGCGGTGATCTGGGATCAATGATGGGGGTATGTAGAGGCTGCATGGCTTTTTTGAAAATATTGCAATGATCGTGTGGACTTTTATGTTTATTTCCTATATGGGACTGTTTTCGCGAGAACTTGGCATTACTACATCGGTGCCCCTAAATGCATCAAATTCAAGCGTTACAGGTGTGAACTTAATGTCCCCTGCGCAGGGATGCCCAAGTGAGTTCGACCTGGGTCGGGTCACGCCGAATTGAAATTATAATATAAACCGAGTTAAGTATTAAAGAGAATTTATAGAAATAACTCGGCAAACTCGGAGGTTTGAACGATTTATTATTTACCTGGATAAAATCGACTCATATGTAAGTATCCCGAGTTGAGATTTTTCAACCGAATTAGAATCCGAATTGTTGGAAAAATACCAATTTAGAATTGTAACTCCGACTCGGGCATCCTTGCCCTTACGTTTTAAAGCCACTCATCCCTTAATGAAGATGTTCTGAAATTTTGAAAATCATGAAGGTATCCTTGCCAAGGAACTCCAATAAAAATTCAAGTACCTCCCAAATCGACAGCTTGACCGCCTGATGTGGTTCTTTTCTGCGTACCGTACCCCAATCCACCGCAATTTCAGGATTTGTTCTTGTCCTTTTCCTTCTCAAAACGGAAATATCTGCATCATTATTTCTGAGAGGAGACCCCAGCGGGTCAACTTGTTTGCTCGACATCTGTCACGGACTGTTCGGTGCTCGTTCGAAGTCCGCTTGAAGTCCTCCTGGGACCATCCGTTTGTGAATCAGTCGAGGAGACATCAGAGGTCGCGGTGGAGACTGAATCAGTCGAGTCGACTTCGGGAGTAGCAGTCGAGATGGCGGCCGGATGAGGATAGTCATATGGAGGAGGTGGCGGCGGTGGGAGGGATTTTTTCTTGTCCTCAAACCCCATCTCAGCTTGAGGATCCTCCCGTTGATGGCCCTCCATCATGTATTCTATTTCAGTTAGTATAAATCCAAGTCCTCACACTTACTGGTAACCTTACTTGTTGTCTCTTTTATTGCAGACAAAACCAACGGAAGCCACAACAAAATCGCAGTCGTCTGACCATATCCCCATTCCTCTTCTCCAGCCGGCATCATTTGTAGAGCTAGCTTTCGCACGTTTTGAAGCCGAGAGAAATTCGAAGGAATGAGAAATGCATACATGGCCATCATCCACGTGTTGGAACAAAGGTCCCAATACCTCTTCAGCCAGGCAGGTACTGAATTCCACAGTATCTCAAACGGTCTAGTCAGAAACGAGGGAATATTCTTGATATAGACAACTGCGAAAACAATAAGCAGCATAATCAAGAAACCAAGAGCGGCTCCGATAAAGCCCCATTTGGCACTTGCTGCTGCATCTAGCCCGGATACTGTTGAGACGGCATTGATGAACTGACGTTGCTCGTGGCACTCTTTCGCTAGTGTCTTATATACATCTTGGTGGGGGACTTTGATGCTATTTGAGATCGCCAGCTGGATAATGAAGAGCGCATAGTAGGCGAGTTGCAAAAGATATGATCCCTTGACTTTGTTCAGGCGCTCGTCCGCACCGTGCGTGATTAACGTGCCGATTATGCACCAAAACTGGAAATCCAGTAGGCCAGATAGAAAGGTGATTTCTAGGACTGAGAGGTTCGAGGCTTGTCTGGAAGTGTGGAAAGCGGTAACATATAAAGTGAGCATGAGGAAGGCGGTGGTTTTCAAGACCAGTGCCTGAATTTTCCGTAAGAGGATGGTTACTGGGGCGACTTTTGATTTCGATTGTTTGTTGAGGAACCAGACGATGGCTGGGAATGAGACTCCAAATATGGTGAATAGAACTACTTCGATGTACATAGAGATCATGATCTAGCTCTAAATTAGCTAGACTCACACTCAGAGAGAGATATCAAAGCATACACCTTGTCCGAAGATTTCCTGAAACAAAATTAGCTAGGAAGAATTTTTTGCTCAAATGGGAAATTCTTACATTTCTGTTGGACTCAAATGCAACCTTGCAGACATTGTTACATTGTGCAACTAGCTCTGTCACGTTCAACTTTTCTGTGTCGATGTCCGCCATCAGCGCCTTTGCGCTTCCCCAATCGCAAGAGGTAATGGTATTAGCAAACATAGCGAGGCTTGTTTACTTCAGGAGTATTACTACTTTAGCGTAGTTCGGAGATGTTGATATAGAAAAGAATGAGAATGTGAGAGGTATTGCATGGAGAAATTATACCAAGAAAACCTGCTGCTACAACCGCATCTATGTTGCGTCACTTCGCAGCTGCAAAACAGTCGTGCTTATTAATAAGTGGTGGCACATATTACCATCCGGTAGCCTTTGGCCAATTGGAAAGGTGATTGTCAAACCAGGCCACATCGGCCACCGTGACTGGCGTGGGGGCCGAGTGAAAAACCTCCTTCACATCGACGATAGGACATCTCATCGCATCAGAATGTTCTTTTCGGAGTCTAATACTAGATTCATAATTCAATTCCAGTCACTCAACTTTTGGAAGGTCAATCGCAAAGCATTTGACGTACGGTACTATGACGACATCCTCATGTTTTTTCTCGCCCACGAAAGTTGAGCCAGGTGGTTCGGGATTGATATCCCTCATTCTAATGTGGAACTTTCCAGCATCGATAAATGGCCCGGCACCTGCCTTTTGTCCATTCTTGACAGCTTGTATGACAGCATCCAGAGCCGTGAAGATGTTAATCAGCCGTGGATCCCGAGGTCGGGACCGAAACAGCGCCCGGAAGCGGCCTTTTCAGACGCGCGACGGCCAATCTCGATGGCCAGTCGCATGCTATCTGGGTGAGAAGGAGTACAATCGCGAATCTTTGCATCTTTCGGTATGGAATGCTACTTTGTGCTCGCTGGAGCGGTTGACTTCGAACCGAGAGATGGCTTGCGTAAGACGAATTTTCGGCTTCAACCTTGAATACAAAATTTTCTAAAAAAAAAAAAAACGTAAGACGACACGAAGGACGAAAAATGACTGGAGGAAAATAAATCATGCTGGAAAGAGAAAAGAAGATAAATAACTTTTTGTTGTTTTGGAGGAGAAATGATGACAGGGAGGCTGTATACGGGCGGAGACTGGCCACTTTGTACCATGATCAAAATGCAGCTAAATACGTAAATCACGGACTCGTAAGGGGTAACCTCGTATGAAACTAGGCTTAGCTGAACAAAACAATGATCAGTGGATCCCCCTTTTTTGAATTTTTTTGAGAGGAGGAACAGGAATCAAAAATATAAAATTGAGTTCAGAACTTCTCCGAACGAGCGAAAGGCCAAATTTGCGCTAAATTAGTGGCTGCCCAGCACACGTGGGGTACTTAATTAGGTCACTAGCGGCGTACAAAACGTTCTTCAAAAGCCGAGGTTGAAGCTGATAAGGGAGCAGACCATCAATAGTGACATGAACCCAATATCTGAATAAAGAATTGTCGTTTTAGAGTTAGAAATTCAAGAGACGGCTTCGATATTTCTCCGCTATTCCGAACTTACGTGAAGGTGGTGCGCGTTTGGCTTGTGGATTTACGACATGCGGGTAAAATGCGGTCGTGCAAGCTCTGGCGTGTTTTCTCCGGTGCCTGCACTAACTAATTCAGTGGCGCAATGACATATCAATTCGAAGATAAGATCGCGTCGAGTGCTTCTTTCTGGATTCTCATGATACTACTAATATCTTCAAGTTCGATAGACTTGGCCTTGTCTCTCGAAGGTTAAGCTTACTGATGTAGATCCTGGAACACTTGCGGCGAGGCTAATTTAAGGCCAAGGCCACCCCATAAGCCCTATGGTGGAACAGCGTTTGCAGCAGCTGGTTGTGCTCTGGTGAGTCCCCCTTTGCGCAATCGATACTTCATTCGGAGGTCTGGAGAAACACTGTGATTGCATTGTGATTGACAATTGGCCGTATCGGTCTGCAGTAACCTTATTGCGACCTCGATTCGCATCAGATGGAAATTCGAGGAGACTTCCGCTGTTGGTAAGATCCGAAGCCCGGTTATCGTGTTGGACTGTGCAACTGAAACATTTTACAGAGCGGCCATTTCACCTAGCGATCGGCATCCTGTTGTTATCAGGCCTTTTCTGGTCGACGCTTGGATGGATTTCAAATGATGAGAACACAAAGGCTCGAAACGGCCCTGAGAGCCACGCGGGATCGAATCCTCAGCGCGATGGAAACACACTGCAAGAACCTGTCCATTCCAATGCCAGGAGGGGTATTAGCTACGTGATACGCGCCTGCCGTCAATATGACGATTCAGCTCGCTTGGTGGCATGCGTCGTCTTGCGAGTGATCTTGTTGCGCAGTGTAATGCTCGATATTCAATGCTCTTGGGATGGAATTGAAGTACGTACAACCTTGTGCTACCAAAGAAAACGATGTGTGACTGACGAGCAACAGACGTTTCTCCCTTCCCTCCTCTTAATCCACGAAGCTTTCAATTATACCAGTTCCTTCTCAAGCTCCCGAACCCAAACCACAGCGAAGACCACTAGGTCATACTCTCTTCGATATGCTTTTCTAGTCGGGGTCTGGACTACTTCAGCGTTTGCTAGTATCACGATATCAGGGCAACGGTCGACCTATATATGTCCACTGGTTGGCTGGTGGAGTAGACTCATACCAGCATTCCAGCTCGTAGGAGTGTTCCTAGACGGGTTTATCATCATTGGCCTCGCACAAATCTCGAAAGATGCCGTTGAATCTGGTAGGCGCTATTTGCTACTTGGCAAATTGGCGTTCATATCTGCTGCTGTCCTTGGAACTATAGCAGGCCTCTTTATTCTGAAGAATCCAGAGCACATGGTCTGGTCTTTCCATTTGGAATCCAGGGCTATCTCCGATTTACTCCTTGCAAGCTTGTTGTGCTCTAGTTTTATAACGTCTGTGGTATATCTGGTGGGTCAACTTTGCCCTTCCATACCGATCATGGTTGCAGGTTGTGCTGCAATGTACACTTATCACCTCGCCGCACAATCGATCGACTTTTGGCCCATTCCCCAACGGTCGAGTGCAGTAATATCCGTAATCGCATTTGTTTCCACGGCTGCAGTCTTGCGATTCTGGAGAGAAGCTGCAAGAACTCAACGATCCATGTCCCTGAACGGAACGAGCACGAGAATGTTGATGAGCCTCTTCATCCTAATGTCACTTATTTTCTTGCAGCAGAATTTCTCAATCTTGTTCCGTCCTCGTCACTGGCTGCAGCATCCTATCGACATTCTCATTTCAACTGCCCAGGACACTTCAAGCCAATGGCAACAACGAGCTGCCGTAAGCCACTCACTAGAAGTGGCTGTTCTCGAATATCAATCCCGATATGGGATACCTCCTCCGCCTAATTTTGACAAGTGGTATGAATTTGCGACTTCGCGGGGATCTCTGGTGCTTGATACTTTCGACCAGATAAATGATGACCTCCTGCCTTTTTGGGCAATCGAACCTGCTAAAATTCGAGAAATGACGGGACACATGCTCGAAAGACCGTGGACGGAAGTGGGTGGCTTAAGAATCGCCAACGGATCGACTTCCATTGGCCCGCACGTAGTGCCTACGCACCGATGGCTACTAGAGGGCGCAGCTTCGATGATTGACAAATTTTCTGAATGGTTACCCGATATAGATCTTGCAATCAACATCAATGATGAGAGTCGTGTTGCGGTTCCATGGTTGATGATGGAGGATCTGACAAGTCGCGCGATTCCAGCTCGAAATCAATTGAATGCGACTCGGAATCTTCAAGCCTTTGGTGCAAACACCCTCGAGACGTGGCCCGGAACATTCATGGCTGAAGAACCGGTTTATAGCCGTGATGTTCCTTCGGAATATTTCGTTGAGGCTTCCATTTCACCATCATTCACGAAGTATGGAGTCATTGGCTGCCCTCCGGATTCAATGGCGCGAACGACATCTTGGTGGAAGAAGGAATCTTTCTGCTCTAAGTGTGCTGCTCCGCATTCACTTGGCCCGTTCTTACGCAACTGGACCTTATCAGGATCTTTATGCCACCAACCCGATCTTGAGAATCTTCATGGATTTCACCTCTCCCCATCGTCTTTCAAGCCAACCACAAGCCTGTTCCCTATTTTCTCTCAATCCAAAATTCCGGGCTTCTCAGACATACTCTTTCCATCTCCGTGGAACTACGAGGGCAAAGTAATTTACAACTCCTCTAAAGACATGAAATTCTCTGAAAAAGAGAGTACCGTATTCTGGCGTGGTGCTACGTCGGAAGGATTCGCCGCTGTCCAACGTTGGAAAGGAATGCAACGCCAACGCTTCGTCCACCTTGCGAATTCCACTTCAAAAGATACCGTTCTTAATCTACTCCTCCCAAGTAGTCCCCCAAGAACCGATTATCAGCACCACAACATACCTCTTTCTGAGGTGCTCGCCGCAACTAACATCAGCGCCGCGTTCGTAGGGGAGCCAGTTCGTTGCTCGGGCACAGACTGTGCTGAGCAAGACCGCAATTTACCCTTCTCCCAACCGGTAGACTTTCAGGATCACTGGAAATACAAGTACCTCGTTGATCTGGATGGAGCCGGACTGAGTGGACGTTTTTTGCCGTTCATAGAGAGCCAAAGCCTAGTATTTCGTGCCGCATCATTCCGGCAGTGGTTTGAGGAAAGGCTGACACCCTGGAAGCACTTCGTGCCGCTCGACACGAGACTCCATGACTTTTGGGGTCTGATGGCTTATTTTGGGGGTTTGGGTCAGCATGGTCACAATGCGCATCAAGTTGAAGCGAAGAGAATTGCCGAAGACGGACAAGAGTGGGCTGCGCGTGTCTTGCGGAAGGAAGATATGGAAATCTACACGTTCAGGTTGCTGTTAGAATGGGGAAGAATTGTCGATGACCGAAGGAACGAACTTGGCTTTGTTTTGCCTTAGGTTTGTGGGCTGTCCTGCGACGTGTACGACGTTTACAGCCCTTGTGGGTATTGTCGATTGAGACGCCTGAAACCACCTGCCCTGTTGGTTGATCATTCGGCCCCAAAAGACCCTTCTGTCGCTATAATATAGGTGGTCAGCGGTCCAACACACCTTGCACGGAGTATAGTCTACTACCGCCCAATAGACGTCCCGCGGCTTGACAAACATTACGGCCACTTATGGTTCTGGTTTTGTCATGAGGCTCCTTGGTCTTGGCACTCGGAATTGCGTAGTACAATCCATCGAAGAGATTTCTTCAGCTCCATTTCGCAAAGTTTGTACTGAGCTCGACCAGGCTCAGCCGTGCCCCTTTCCGGAATGCTCGTTTGGGTATAAAAACTGACACGCCTCTGAGCCGAGATTATATGCAAACCAGGCCGACAAGCGAAATACCATCTTGTTACTTTTGCCATGCAGGTGGATTATGTTTCTACGGAACCCGTTTCGTCGTTGAGCTTTACCAACAGTGCTTTGGGGGCGTGATTTCGCCGAGATTCAGGGGAGAATATGATAGAGCTAGCGAAGTTGGGTAGCATAAACCAGGATGCGCCAACGCCAACGTTCCTGACGAGACTCAGACTGGTGTGACCTTACTAGGGGTCTTGCGACTCATCACGCCTGTCGCGATATCACAGGACGTCGATGCGACCTTCTCCGATGAAAATTTTTAAGGTGGTTAAACCCTATAGAATTTCGGGTTGATTCTTTCAAGCAAACTTAAAGAGAGATTGATCTGTTTAATAATAATAAAACTCTCGCTGGAAGATTTTGTTTACAGAATATTCGGCCGTCAATTGAATACATTCGTATCATTCATCATCATGGGTTCTCGAGATATGCTGCACAAGCAGCTTTGATAAAGCGCGTCAAACTTCTAGCTCGTCTCCATGGTGGGCAGCTAACCCAGCCTTCAAATGGCGACCTTTTCGAGCAGAAACTCAAGACCCAAAGTAGCATTCAGATAGTTCCTTCACTTTTGATCTCTTTGCTTTGCCAGATGCTCATCATCTTCTGCAAACTTGGACGGGCTAGCATGGCTTTTTGCCAACGTGTGAAATCGGGAAACTCTTCAGGCTTGAACTCAATCGGCCCACCTCCTGCGTAGGCGCCCATGGCAAAGGGGATACTGGCATTCACATCACAAATTCCAAATCAGCATACGTACATTTATCGCCAAAAAGCCAGTCTCTACCCTCCCCGATGTGACGCTGGTCAAAAAGAAACGCACATGAACGACGGCCCAACCTGTCTTTTGCGAAGGGTTCAAAACGATCGCCGGTTGAGCAATGGATATTTTGCGGCACCCAACCTGGAGCAGGATACTGCGCGTCGGAGATGTCGATGGCGTCGATTCGAGCGGTAGGCTCGACCTCCTGTGCCATTTCCATACCCCAGATGCTGTATATTGGGTTAACACCGATCCAGAGATGTGTGTTCTAGGTGGTATTGCCTAGATCCCGCACCTATGTCTGCAATACGGATGTTTGGATCGTCTTTGGGGATTGAGGGATGAAGGGGATACCCGCAGAGACGAAGCATAAGCCAATGCTAGTAATTAAGTCTACGAGACATAAGATTGGTCAATGAATGCTCTAGTTTGACAGCATGCGAAGCGTCAGACCGAATACCAGTCGTATCATTGCGACTGAAGATATATGTATCTTTAGGCATATTTGTAGTTATGATTCCCGAGTCTTGTAAAGCACGAGAAGTTTTGTAGAGAATGAACTGTTCGAGACGATTTTTATCGGACTTTTGGGACCAAATTTTGGGAGGGTGTGAGAAACTTATCATATAGTAATTGAAAGATCACGTACCTACTACCGCCCAACAGACGTCTTATGATTTGATAGACATTATGGCCACTTGTGGTTCTGGTTTTATTATAAAACCATTTAATATTAATACTCGGAATTTTGTGGTGAGATCCATCGAAAAAATGTTTTTAGTGCGATTTCATAAAATTTGGGCTAAACTAGACTAGACTTATAGTAGCCGAGCCCTTGTCTGGAATGCTTTTCTGGGGATCTCCTGCCGCGCCTCGAAGAACCCCCGTAGGTTTACGCATATATCAATCCCACCAACTGCCTGGGGTATATCAGAAGTATAAAGGGCCAGGTCTCGCAGGAATCTGACGCCACAAATTCTCGACTTTGTTCAAGCCACGTATCAGAGTGATTTCGAGTAACTGCATCTTCATTTCTGTAGCAATGACGTTCATCTACAATAATGATATCTCCTACAAAGTATGCTTGCCAAAGAATTCCATAATGATGGGTGTAGCATTGTAGTACGTGCCCGCAGAATTGTCATCATTCGGCAGTGTGCTAGGCCATGCGTGGCCCAATCCGTCAGTCAAATAATGCGTGACAGTACCGAAGGCACTTCCACTGCCATATTCATACTTCTGGACTTTCCCATCATACAACTGAGTAGTCTTGTTGCTCAAACCATAGCCATCACGCTTACTCCACTCTCGCACCCAGTGCGGGATGCTGGGAAGACACTCTCCGCTTTTACCCTCCCCGCCATACGGGATGACTCCATCTGCGTTTCCGTGAAATTCGAGAATAGGCACAGGATAACGCGAGGAACTGCAAGAAAGTGGGATGCTTGTAGGAGCACAGTTGTCCTGGGAAGAGCCGGGGACATAGAATGCACCCGAAACAGGCGCAAAAGCAGCAATTTGTTTGCTGAGTGAGGCATCGCAAGCCATAGTTCCGCAAAATCCACCTCCGTTGGATTTTCCAGCAGCATAGATTTGGTTTGTTTCGATGCAATAACGATCATTGAAGTGATTGATCATGTCTTGCACAAATCCCATGTCATCGACACCCTTCTCTGCGTAAGGGGCGCCTTCCCATGAGTTCTATCCTCTGTCAGCACCTTGCCATTTCCTGCTGGAATGATTCTCTTACCGATAGACCTTGTGGATAGACAGCAATGGCATTCGGGTTGAATTCCTCATTTGAAAATTGGCTTAGGTCCTCATGTTCTTGCGAGGTTTTTCCGTGTCCGTGAAATGAGAATATGAGAGGCACGGCCTTGTTTTTTTCATAGTTTGACGGGATGTGTATTCTGTAGGTTCGAGGAGTGCCATTGCTTTGATTGAAACTTGTCTGATGGCCTGGACCTCCTGGGGATGTTTGAGAAGCAGGAAGGTCTTTGCCGCACCCTCCGCTAGGTGCGGCACTGCAGGTGCTGACCAAGGTAGTCGCGAGGAGTAGGAGAGAAGTCAATTTCGTAGTCGCCATTTTCGATATCATGAATGCTTGACAAAAGGAAATCAAAGGAGAAATGACCATGACGGGAGTTTATATTCAATTTAATTGCGCGGTTTAGAGGCTCATCTCGCTCTCATTACCTTAATGATCCCCCATTCACATAAGTTGCGGCTTCACGCTTCTGTAATTGGGGGAGATGACACATGGTGGGCCGACTGCCCAAAGTTTAAGGCTTATAGCTACCTAAATATAGCTGTGCTAACGGCCCGGATATTTTCTGAGGTTCAATGGAAGGATCCGGAACTTCGCCGGTGGAAATTCGGAGTTCCCAAAACCGAATCATTCACAGTCCGGAGTTTCGGAATGGCGGCCACAGTAAGATAACACAACGAAAAGCAAGACCAGTGCAAAATCTAGGGTGAATACTTCAAGTAAAACAATTTTTGAGATACCCAAATTTTTTAACTGTCACATCTGAGCCATGTCGTGTATGTGGGGATTCGTGGCGAAGTCATTGCTGTAGTGGGGTAGTTCGTATACCCACTGACTAGTATTCAGCCTTTCAGCCTTAGCTTCTTTACCCTTTCAGGAGTCAGATGCGAATAGACTTTCCGGATTCGGTTCGAAGTGCGACTTGCTGATCATAATGTAGCAATGCAATCTTCCAGGAACAACGAGGAAGGTACATTAGACTCGGAAACAACGAGCTTATTTCCCCGCATTACTTAATTGATGTGCCGAAAGTGGTATTCGAGCTCTTGAGTTTTGAGTTCCGAATATGTATTTTGTTCTGGGTGTTTGTCGTGCTCTCAGCTCTTTCCAGTGTTTAAAAGGACTGTGACTGAGACCATCAATGATGGCTGATTCGTCTGAACAGCCTCAAAAACCCGTGAAAGTTGAGGTTTTAAGTTTATGTGCGCAGGCTAAGCTTTTCCCACTCTGGCTGGTTCGCTTTCGGCGACGATCTTAGGGGTTCAGGGTCCTCTAGTTGATCACTTCCGCTGTCTGGTAAGGTTCGTTTCGATGCCGTGGACCAGCTATAGGCGACGATGCCACGATGGCATTGGGAAATCCACTATTATGCGGGTGTTGCGAACACCAGCTTCATGTCGATAGCCCATACTCAAGCTCCAGTTTTGATCAACAGGGCTCTTGATCACTTGCAGACGATTAGTCTGAAGGTTATCTCATGGTGCTTCAAAAGTTACCTGAAAGGAAGGCAACTGCGAAGAGATGATCATAGACTTGTCCCTTCAGGAAACTCCTTACTATATGGCAATCCCTTGATTATCTTGTGAGGGTTAAAGCTGCGATAGTATCCCTTAGACGGTAGTTCCGGCCGTGATGAAGCTTCGAAACCAATCAAAGTTGCGGTGAACGTGGCCCAAAAAACGTATATAAAGACAGCTCTTGTTTGTCTTGGCTTTCCTCTTGAGACTCCATCTTCGCAACAGACATCTCAAGATATCACAAAGATTCTTCTCACTCAAATCATTCACAATGAAGTCCTTCACTATCGCTGCCATCATCGGCTTCACTAGCACCGCTCTTGCAGCTTGTAGCCGGGAGGGCTCCGTTGAACTCACTTTCTACGGCTACCCAGACAACGACCCACCCTCCGCCCAAACTGCCTACAACTGTGGCGGCCGTAACTACATCGCCAGCGAGGGCGACGGATCCTACAACAACCCTGTGACAATGGCCAGCGCTCAAGGCGAGTTCAACCAATGCGAGACAATTTACGTGCCATACCTCAAGAAATACGTCCGATGTACGTATTCCCAACATTGAACCTTATTCTTTGAAAACACTGACTATCTTTCAGACGAGGACTACTGCCAACAATGCACCGACGACTTCAACTCAGGGAAACGCCACATTGATATCTGGACTGGCTCTTCCACCTCCAGCGGAGGCCAGGAACAGATCAACTGTGAAGATAGCCTTACTCCCAATGGCAACGTCGTAATCATCCGCAACCCAGACCAGAACTATGCCGTTGACACGGCTCCTCTTTACCACAAGGGTACGAGCAACCCTTGCCGTACCAACCATGTGTACCCTAACGAGAAGGCGCACACTTACTGCCCATAGAAGTTTGGTATGAAACTGGGAGAAAGGAATTGAACTGAAGGGAAAACAATTGTACATAAAGATCAATCGCTAGCATTTCGAAAGATAAAGAAATAAGAAATACTTTCAAAAGAATCCTGTGGACCTGCTGAAATGAGATACTGTGAAGTGTTAGTGCCACATTACTCGCGGGTGTTCACAAAACCAATCGCACAACCACCAAGAGCTCTAGAACACAACTTCAGCTCCCAAATTCTCCAACCCAAAAAGTCAATTCTCCAATCCTCGGTTCTCGCTACCATCGTCCCATCACAGACCCCATTCTTGCTAATGCCAAGTCTGGATCCAATCCTTATCAGATCCATCTGATAAAAACTCTGCTCTGCCAAGGCCCGATCTGGCCCCACCACTTCCACTCTCTCGCACGTTTCCTCGTTCTTTTCAATAGATTCACAAGGATCTCTGCCCCGCTGATGTGGTATGTTCGCCCGAAGTCCCCCGAAGTCGGGAGAAATTGTGGCACGACTCGGGCTTTGGTGCCATATTGTCCATAGTAAGGTGACTGGCCTGCGGGCCATCAAAGATGGATACCCTGGTACCATAAGAGAGAGCCGGCGCGCTCATTTTTATCTTATCTGATCCGTCAATTTTTCCTCTCTCTCTCATCCCTCATTCCCTCCTTCAAACATGGCGAACCACGTCGTCTCCCCCGCCGTCGCAGAAGTCCCCTCCGACGCCAGTTCTAGCTCTATATCATCTAATCCAAAGCACGAGACTATTATCACATCCTCCTCTCCTGCACCAGAATCCCAACTCCAATCCGAACCAACGAAAGAAGCAGTGCCGCTGAAATGGAAACTGATGTCTATACTGATGGTTTCCGCGATTGGCTTCGGTTCGAGCTGGAGTAGTGGTATCACGGGGGCTATGAAGAGTACTATCAAGAAAGAGATGAAGATAAATAATACGCAGTTTGCGTTGTTGGAAGCTAGTGAGGATTTCATGGCCACGGCACTTATGTTGGTTAGTGGGCTAGTTACGGATCGTATTGGTGGAGCTGGTATTTCTCCCTTCCTCTCCGTGTCTTCAAAACAAGAAGATAAAAGGTGAAGTGCTGATGAGTGATATCCAGGCGCGATTCTGTACGGAAACCTGATCTTTACCATCGGATCCGTCTTAGTAGCAGCAGCGACCCAAGTCCGAAATTACCGCTTCATGGTCGGCGGCCGAGTAATCCAAGCCCTAGGCGACATCGCAACACAAGTAGCCCAATACAAAATCTTCTCATCCTGGTTCCCCCCTTCCCACGGCTTCGCATCAACTCTCGGCCTCGAGCTCGGAATCGGAAAAATAGGTGCATTTGCCGGGAAAAGCAGCGCGAATATCATATCCAAAAACACGGGGAATTTCGCAAATGTGTTTTGGACGGCTGTTGGTATGAATTTATTCACGAATTTGATGACGTTGGGGTTTTGGGCGTTTACGAGGGTGGCGAATAGGAAGTTTAGGGGGACGGATGATCCGGCGACGGGGGAGAAGTTGACGGAGAAGAATAGGAAGTTTGAGGTGGGGAAGGTGGCGGAGTTGCCGTGGGTGTTTTGGGTGGTTTTGGCGTTTAGTTTGTTTGAGACTAGTACTGTGAGTCCCTTTTTGCAGAGTGAGAGATTGAAGGGGAGATTCTGACTCGTGGCTTAAGGCTATTGTATTCTCTCAGAATGCAACTGAGTTGGCGGAGATCAGACTTGGTGTTAGTGCGATTAATGCTGGATGGTATACGTCTGTGGTGCAGTATGGAGGTATGCTACTCCGCCTCTCTTGATGACCACCACTAATTTCACCTTCAAAGGTTTCTTCATTGTTCCCTTGCTCGGCATATTCATCGATCTTTGGGGAAATCGAATCTCCCTCCGTACGTTCCCCCATCCCGTCTCCCTGAAAGACTAGGTCTAACACCACACAGTTCTCATCTGCGGCACCGGCGTCTTCATCGCAATGTGCATCGTAAACTGGTCCACGACAGCAGCCGGTACATCCGCCTCCCTCGGAATCTACGCCGTAGCATTCTGTTTCGGCCCCACCACAATCATCGACAGCATCCGTACCTCAATGTGGCATCAGTCAGTATTCGGCTCCGCCTATGCTCTCAAGATAACCATGAACAATGCGTATGCCCCCTCGATTTCCCCTCCACTCCCCTCAAATGTTTCCGATCCTGGATGTTGAATTTGTATTGACGAACGAACAGTATGAATATAACCGTCCGCGTAATAACGGGCGTAATCCAAGACAACGACAACAACTCTTACGATCACGTGACGATCGTTTATGTCTTCCTAGCCGCGTGCTCAGTCGCCGTCTCACTCTGTCTGGTGCTACTCTCCTTCCTCTCAGTCGATCTGCGACGTTTACAATGGACTCGCAAACAGCGCGTGAAGAACGGACATATCATTAACGAACGTAACGAGAAGTTCCATAACGAGAACGGGGCGAGGAACAGACTGATTTCGAAGGGTTGTTTCGGGGCGTTGATTGTACTTGTGCTGGGAAGTTGGGCGGCGTATTTTTGGGGGGTGGCAACGGGGAATAATGGTTAGGTCTGGAATAATATGCGTAGTGGTGGTATCGTATCCAATGTATTAAAAATGCTAGCGCTTACTGATAATAACAATACTCCTCAAAACAAGCACCACAAGCACTCGCCAACGCCTGCCCCGTCTTCATCATCACCGCACAGCCCAAACACGTAGCCCAGCCCTGCTTCCCCCCTTGGCTAGCAATCTGCACTCCATTCGCAATCATAGCTTCTGTCTCAGCTTCAGAGTAGACAAGTTTGGCGGTAGGCGTGTTGCTGGCGAACGTGTAGTTGAAGTTGGGGATGTAGACGATGGTGACTTTGCTGGTGTCGTTGCAGCCGAAAAAGGTGGGTCGTTGGTTTAGGCGTTCGGAAATGAAGGTTTCGACGGGTGGGATGTAGGGCATGCGCGTCAGGTTGTGGTTGAAGGATTGCACGTAGGTGGTTAGGATTTCGGAGCCGTTGGGGAAATTGTTGCTGGTGTCGGCCGAGTTGTCGTTTACGAGGATTACGGAGATGTTGCGGGCTGGTTGGAGGAAGGGGAAGATGGGGTTGTTTTGGAGCGCGAGGCCGCCGTCTACTAGGCTTAGGACTTCTTGTGCTGAGACGTTGTTTGCGGAGTTCTGAACCTGGGTGGAAGACTGATAGTTGTAGAAGGGATTCGGGTACCGGGCATATTCGTCAGAGGTGGTCACCTCGTGAATATTGTCCAGAAGCTTCTCTAGAGTCGCGGTGAGATCCTTGGTAGAGTTCTCGGGGGGCGGGAGACTGGTGCAGAGTTCGCTGAAAAGATTACTAGAGGTTCCGGCGACTAGACCAATGTTGTCGAAATTGGTGGTGCAGCTGTTAGTTGTCTTGCCGTTATTCAGGGAAGTACCAAGGTATTGTGTTGGCGTGAAGGCACTGACATCGCTGTCCCAACTACCAAATTCGTATGGAGAGAACTCGTAAGTTGTGGCATTTGGTCCCGGGAGACATTCTCCCTCCCAAACTTTGACTCCAAGTGAGGTAATGATGGGATAGGGTGCTGCGTGGGAGGTCCAGTTGGAAAATCCTGTGACGGATGATAGGGTTACTCCGGCTCCACCTTCTGCTTGTTTATAAAGTTGATAACCCAGAAGTCTTCCGTACACATCAACGATTGTGGTATCGTATCCCGCCGCCTCTTTGGCCGCGACATTCCCAACAATCTCCGCGTAGGCGAGGGCAAACAGTAGAAATTCGGGAACAAGTAAACTATCCCTGATCGCCTCTTTCCATAATGAATTGCTCAAGGAGGAGATCGTAGGATAATTGTTTCCAGCAAAAGACGTTAGCAACCAACCACCACCCGAGAGCCCAGCTTGATAGCTCAGTGCTTGGAAGAGGCCGCTTGTGCTGACATTGCTGTCCCGTGCATCGAGTCCTTGAATAACACCGGCACCAGCAAGCATAGAACGGTATCCCCCACCGCTTGTGGTCAATGCAATCTGTTTTAGTTAGCTTTTGTATAAAAACGTTCTATAGGGGGTGTGTACAGTTGGGAGCTCAGCAGTTCCGAATCCCGGATCGGTCTTGGTGAGCCATGTCTTGAGTGCTTGGTCTGCTACAGCTTTTCTCGCAACCCGATATGTTTCCTCATTGTCTGAGAGACCACTCGCGGCTCGAACAAGCGGCGTTGAGGGACATGTCGTTTTCCTTGGAGCGTATAAATCGGCTGCTGAAGCTGTTGATAGCAACAAGGATAAAAACAGTGAGCTAAGCATAATGAATCTGTAGTTGCAACTTCCGTGGAAATTCAAGGCTAAAATGAGAAGAAAATGACGGAAATGGCTATGATGAGACAGCCAGTAAAAAGAGATCTGCAGTTGTGAACTGCTCACAAATGAAGAACGAATGAAGTGCCTGGATGTAGGAGTGAGTGCAAAAGCAAGTTGCCCACGACGTAACAACGACTCTGGGGAAAACAAGAAAACTTCTACCTGCACCTACCTCTCTCCTCTTCCGGGAGATCCCCAAGCTATAAGGCCGCGCATTCCATGTCGATCCCAAGATCTGCCCGCTATGAGCTGCATGCGCAGCGGTTAGCCCCCAAATATGTGCAGTCGCAATCCTACTCCGCCTCCTAGGGCGGCCCCCGCAATAAACCCAGATACTTTAACTTCATGGATGCGATTCGCCCCCAATGTGCCTTTGCAACCCGGTTCTCCAGCGAATCCAAACTTCTGAAGCGCTACGATCTTCGGCCAGTTAGAATCGCACGTGGACGGGTAGAACTTGGAAGTTGGGGATAGGCGCAGGGGTGGACAAAACGGTGATGTTGCTTGATTCATGCTAGAAGGCGTTAACTGGTCGCTGACGTTTCTGGAATACGAAATACGCTGAGGTGGCGCTGCGATAGAGTTTCGGGGGAGGCAAATCTGGTAGTAGTTGTAGATCTGTGGCTGGTGAGGTGGCTGAGTCGTTTAATCTTGGCATGACATGCCGAAAACAATATCTCTCTTTCGTCGAAAAGATCTGATTCTTCTTTGAGTTCGTAAAAGTGGTATTCGTATCTTCTACTAAGGATATTCTCCGTATCTGTATCTCGTTGGAGTTAAATTCTCCATCATTTCATGCCTGACATGCCTGGGGATGCAGCAATTTTCATATGCGTTCGACGGGAAAATGTCGATTGCTGAGGCAGTACGAAGTAAGGAATGGCAAGTGTTCTAAAAGGCTTCGTCCTACTTCAATTGCGTAACGTCCAAGGATCCAAGGTGAGTCGCACAAGGCTCAATTGCGTGAAACATTCAGCCGGTCTAAGGATCATTGAAGCCTGAGCCCAACCAAAGTAAGGATGCTTGTGTCGTTCCACGAGAGGGCCGCTGAAGCCTGGTGAGGCTATCAGACTTTGGTAAATTGTCAAGTTGACAGCTCTCCAGCTTCCCGTAGCTTCAGGTGATCAGGGATGAACTACATATCGTTTCCAAACAAGCGTTCATGTTTGGATTCCAGAGTGCGATAATGCGTACTTCAAAGATATTGGTAGGTAAGCTCTCAAGCTTATAGGTTGAATTCATAGGTTGAATCAATAGGGCGAAGACACAGTCCAGAGACCAGGTCGCGGGTACACAGAGCCTTGGCTAGATGCATAAAATATTGCGGGGCGGGGTTGCATAGAAATGTGCATCCGGCTGTCGGGATGGGGCGAAGTGCGCACTTTCGTATCGTTGATAACAAGCTCTAGAGCTGATAACATGAAGCTACACGCGGAATGGAGCTGTAGTCATAAGTACAAGTACCTGCAATTCAAAGCCAGACTTTCAATCTGTAGCTGTAGTGTAGCTGTAGTGTAGCTGTAGAATTGGATAATAATAGTGATCGCGACATCCAAATATACAAATCCGGGGTAAATGCCAATGACGTTGCTGTATTTCGTGATGGCGGCAAATAAGCATCTCAATCCGGAAAGAGCTGTGGATACGGGACAGAAAGGGAAATGGGATTCTTAGAAGCTCCTCTTTTGAATATCTACATCTTTTCATGGCATTGTTCGCCGCAGAACTTCCCGCCAAAATCTGAATGTTTGCCTGTCTCGAGTTCTTTGTTGATTGCTGAGGTTTCGCTTTGCCAGTTCTTTATGCCCAGGAGATAGCGCGGCTTCAGCGCGGCTTTGCGACTCTGCGATACAACTCATCAAGCTCCTCTATGAATAGACCTACCTTCCATGGATTGCGATCTCTCTGCCGTGCCTCAATCGAATAGGTCCTTCTCGCGATAATCGTCTGCTACCGTCGCCATGGCAGATTCTCCGTCGACATCAAGCGGCTTAGGCAAGATCCTCTCGAAGACCAATCGGCGGCACAAGAAGGGCAATAGCGATTCGGCCTCGAATTCGATCATCAGCACCGAGAGCGACAATAGTAAGAACCTCCGACAGTCGCTGGAGAACGTGGCCGAGAAGCTGAAGGGACACAATGAGTCGGGCGAGGAAGACGACGAGGCCAAGGGCATCAAGAAGCTTCTGCCTGCGAAAATCCGATCCAGCAGACGGCGCAAGAAGCAAGAGAAGGAAGAGGAGCTGAGAGCCAGCGAAGAGGCAGAGAGAGGCAGAAGTGTTGCGGAGAGAGGGACGCTGGGTCCTGGCAATGATAGTCGTAGTCCGCGCAGTCGCAGTTTGGCGAAGGGCTCATCTGGAGACAACAGCAGCTTGATCACATATGATTCAGAAACGGAATCGTGAGTGCCCTGTCCTTTTTCTTTACTCTGTTTCCCCATGTTCAAAATACCGGATTTCTCTTGCATTACCGGGATACATCTATCTCTCTAGCTGCACATCTCCCTTTCATTGCCAGGGCAGTGCTGCATCCCGTCAGCCGCGTGCAGCTGCAAGCGAAGCGTCGGGCAGCCCAAGTAGCTTTCTTTCAAACACCTCCTCTGTGCTCACTCGACAGAATATCATCAAGGTCTATGCTGGCATTCATTCACCTTCTCATTTGTCAATATTTTTTATGCACCCGTCAGCTCAGCCGCACCTCCTGCTGTGCATTGCAATTCATAACTTGGATAATTCCTGCTTCGCCGCTCGTTTCTAATCCCTTTGTTTCCTCAGACCCTTCGAAACACCTCCACCGCTATCCTCGCATCCATCCCACTCCGGGTACCTGACCACGTCGTCGCCACTGGTACAGGCATCGATAGTGCCCCAGATCGTACATCCCGACGGTCAATTGGACGGCACCACCCGAGACCGCGCAACGACTTTCCCTCCTTCAACCGACACCCTGGCTGCCTCAGCCTCGAACGAATCTCTCACCACCTCCTCCCTTCAAGCTCCGACAGACGGATCTCAAAAGCGATCTCCATCCCCGGTTGGCAGGTTAAAGGAGGCCTTTAAGCCGCGACGTGGGCCGAGCCCGAGCCAGAGTCCAGAACGGAGGTCCGGAGGCGGGGCTGGGACATTGCCAAAAGACAAGGACTCGACGGGGAATAGCAGACGTGGGAGCGTTGTTTCAAGGATATTTGATAAACAGCCTTCGCAAACTGGATCTGAGAACTCCTCTCCAGAACGGCCTAAGACTGGCAAGATTCAACCAATAGATACGAATGCCGCTCCTCAGACACCTCCACCAGGTGACACCGCAGCGCCTATAATAGTAAATACTCCTCCGACACCGACAGACTCGAGCTCGCCTCGTTTTCCACCAATTACTCGAGATCGAAACAATTCCGACCCTGCCAGCGCAAACGCAAATGTTGTGACGTCCCCTTCGGGGAACATGATATCGCACCGACGAGTGAGATCAGGATCAGCAACTCTAGGACCCAGCAAACTATCGAATATTACATCTGCACCACTGACACCTACTCTTGAAAACGGCGGTTCGACCACTCCATCGGGGGGACAAACAGGCTTCTTTTCCTCGGTGTTTTCCGCAGCACAGAACGCCGCGAATCAATTAAGTAATAGTATTTCCAATACCAACGTTGCGCCCAACGGAAACAGGTCGAGAAGCGGAACACAAGAGTTGAAGGATATAATTGAGAGCCCAGAAGTCGAAACATTGGCGGACAAGACGGATTCCAATAGTGAGGTGGAGGAGAAGGAGCTGGCAGTGAAGACGTTAGGGATGGGGGATCTTAGCTTGAGCCATTTGGGGATCTCTGAGACAAGTAGCGGAACGAATACGCCGGTTGCGTCGAAGTTTCCAGAGGAACAAAGGGGTCGCTCCAACTTCCAAAATGAGGACTCTTTCTCTACTCAATCTTTTGCTACGGCGCCTGCTTCAACAGGAGATTTCAATGAGAATACGCCCGCAAACACAGTCGTAGAAGATACCCAGCCTCTCGGACAACCTCGATCGGTATACGAGCCATCTGCAGGAGAGCAGACGCCCCCGAATGGTAGTGTATTCGAAGGTAAATCTGGTATTCAGCGCAGTGGCAGTATTCGAAGCGCGATAGGTCACCGCAGGAAGAGGGGAAGCTCTGCGACAACCGGTACAACTATTGGGGCCGCTATCGCGGCTGCACATGGTTCTATGGCTGATCCAAAATCCGGATCTCCTAAGATCACTGGATTTGCTGTAGCAAGCAAGAAGCGGAACCGTGACTTCCATCAGCTATTCAGAAGTGTACCAGATGACGATTACTTGATTGAAGACTACAGTTGCGCTTTGCAGCGAGAAATCCTCGCTCATGGTCGATTATACGTTTCCGAAGGACATTTGTGCTTCAGTAGTAATATCTTCGGTTGGGTCACTACCTTGGTCATGAGCTTTGATGAGATTGTTTCTGTGGAGAAGCGGAGTACTGCTTTAGTTTTCAAGAACGGCCTGATGATCTCTACTCTGCATGCCAAAAACGTATTCGCTAGTTTCACGAGTCGTGACTCAACATACGAACTTATCGTTGGAATATGGAAACTTGGGCATCCTAGCCTTCGAAGCTCGCTGAATGGTGTAAGGCTCGAGGAGACTGGTGGTGGAGACAAGACCGAGAAAGATGATGGGGTTGTTGCGCCTCCTGAAAGCCAGAGCGGCTCAGAGTCAGGCAGCGACGACGAGGAAGGTGACGACATCTATGATGAAGACGAAGACGACGATGGAATGAGCTTCACTCACGCCGATGGCAGTATTGCTGGTAGCGATGTCGCTGAAAAGGTTGTCAGTCGAAAGCCTTCCGCAGCTGTCGTCACGAACGGTGCTCCAACGGAGAGCAAAGACGAAAAGCCTACTACCCCATCTATCGATTTCCCTGGACCAGCTACACATGCCCCGACGAGTTGTACCGATAGCGAGACCCATTACTCTAAAATTCTTGCCGACGAACAACTTCCAGCACCGCTTGGAAAGATCTACAGTCTCATGTTTGGTCCGGCATCGGTAACATGGATGAAAGACTTCCTCACTATCGATCAGAAATGCATGGAGTTAACAATGGAAGGGGCCTCTGCGCAACCCCTATCTCTTGAAAACAAACAGCGAAATTACACTTATATTAAGCCGCTGAATGGCGCCATTGGTCCTAAACAGACTAAATGTATATGTACAGAAGTTCTCGATTCTCTAGATCTCGAGAAAGCAGTTTCAGTCACCATCTCGACACAGACACCAGATGTGCCGAGCGGTAGTGTCTTCAGCGTCAAGACAAAGTATTGTCTGTCATGGGGAAACAACAACGGCACCCGGCTGCAGGTAAATAACACCATCGAGTGGACTGGCAAAAGTTGGCTTAAAGGTATGCCTCCAACACATCATATCATCTTCGAAAACAAATACTTACTAGAATCACCAGGTCCCATTGAAAAAGGCGCCAACGATGGTCAAGTGCAATACACGAAAGATGTCATCGCCGCCTTAAAAGGCGCCGTCTCTTCCCGCCGTGGCACGACTGCTCCTACGACTGGCAAAGGCAAGAAGAAGGGCCGCAAAAACCGCGAATCTAAGAGCCTTGCGAAGACTATGGACGGTGTATCTGACAGTAAGCCAGTCAAGCAAGATTGGGGTCTCTTCGAACCACTTCATGGCATTCTCGGCCCTATCGTTGATATTATCACGCCCCTCCTCACCGGCAACATTCTTTACGGCCTCTTCGTCGGCTTGTTAGTAGCTTCGTGGTTCCGCTTTGGCTTTTCCGGCCGCCAAAACCAAAACATCGGCATGGGATTCCTCGGCACACCTGAACGCGTCGCCGCGTACGAAGAAATGTGGCGGAGAGAAGAAAGCGAGTTATGGGACTGGCTTGAAGATAGAGTAGGCATGGAACGCGTGCGCGAGGTTGGGAAGATGAGAGTTGAGGCGCGCAATGTACAGGATAGACTTCGGGATGAGAAGATGGAGGTGCGGGAGGTGGATGCTGCGATTCGGGTAACGGAGGAGAAGCTGAGGGTGTTGAAGGAAGCTGTGGGTAGGAAGAAGGAGAAAGGGGGTGTGAAGAAGGTTGATGATGAGGTGAAGGTTGATTTGTAGATTTTGCGGAATGAATTGGTTTAGCGTGTTATGGGCGTTAGGGTAGCAGGCATTGATTGGGAGATCAGAATACCACTTTTTATTTATCCTCTGAAACGTAGAGGTCATATACGACTCTTCCCCCGCATGTTTTTTTGTCTTTTCCTCCAGCTCCGTCACAAGGGGGTTTCCGCTCTGACCCAAGAACATCGGAATCTGCTTAAAAACTCTCGCCCCTTTTTTCCTTCGTGAACAACTCATACCGAAGATACATGATTGCTTCAATCAGCTAATCAGAACCTTTTTCCCCTAATATATTTTTGTGTTTCTTGCGGAGTACGTATCAGCACAAGCCAACACAAAATCATCAAATGGAAGCCCATTCACCCATTCAATTCTCACGACCAGGATCCACCTAGTCAGCAGCCTGTGTATACCAAACGGCCTTATTATCAGCTATCCAAGCCACAAAAAGATACCCCTTAAACGCAGCAACAGAAGGCGCACGAGAAGAACAGCCCTGCGCTAGAACCTCGTCTTTAGGTTGGTTCAGCCCAAAATTGATACCATCAGCAGTGGCATTGTACCAAATATCACCGTTGGCATCGCCGGAAGTGTAGACGGCATACAGCAGATCGCGGTAGACTGTCAACGCGGGCGTGGCGCTCGTGGCGATGCCGCCTGGTATGGTGGTTGGGTTGGACCAAGGGTGGCCTGCTGCTACTGAGGAAACCCATATTTTGTGGCTGGAGTCTGTCCAGAGGGCGTAGGGGCGGTTTTTGTAGGCTGTTATGGCGGGGGCGCACTGGATGTCGCCCGCGGTGTCGGCGTGTAGTTGGATGCCGTTGCTCCAGCTCTTGCCGTCGAATGATGAGGACCAGGTTCCCAGTCCCCCGAAGCTGGTTCCCAGCCAGACCATGTACAGCTTGTTATTAAACGCCGTCAGTGTAGGGCTTTTGTCTGATTGTCTGTTTGGGATTGGCTGTTGGGGGGCCCAGGTGTTGGTGTTTGGGTCGAAACTGCTAGTCCAGATGGTTTCGTCGTAGTCGCAGCCCCGCCATACCATGTGGAGTTTGTTGTCGAAGACGGCGATATGCGGCATGTCGGCTGTGGCTGTGCCGGGGACCATGGCTGGTGGTGTCCAGTAGCAGCCGTCGAAGGTGTTGTAGTAGAGTTTTTGGTCTTTGTTGGCGCCTCGCCAGACCATGAAGAGCTTGTTGTTGAAGGCGGTGATGGATATGCCGTTTTCTGCGTTTACGCCTTTGACGTTGCGGTGGGGTTTGTTCCATGTGAGACTCATGTTGGGCTTCAAAGCTTGGCTCTTTTGAGTTGGTCGTATGAATCGAAGTTAATAGGAAACGCGGAAGTCTCGAAAGCTGCTGTATGTGATGTGACTTTCGATTTCATCTTGGAATAGTTTCCTGATCATATACTAAAAGTTAGACATTGAGACCCAAATAGTAAACAGAGTGATTCCATCTGCTCATTTACTCACTTGAGTGTGGCAATGTAATATCAGGCAGTCGTTACTCCATGCAACCAGAGTACAGCAACACAATATCAGGAAATCGTTTGTTCCAATATAAAATGAATGAGGCACCACAGTATCAGGTAATATTTAGGTCCATATAACTAATACCAAGTAGTACCAGGCAATTATTCGCTCCGTGTGATATATTGCGTCGTGAAAATATGAGGAGAGTCACAGATGGTGTCAGATATATTACGATCATCACACGACTGTCCGTACCATTAGTGCAACGATTGTTTAGATCCTCAAACTAAAATCGAATCAGTGGAATGTAAAATTGATCATATGTCTATGGTCATCCTGGGGATATTGTCTGAAAATATTTAGGGATGCCAAATTGAGAGTTTTGGACTGTATTTGAACTGAAATCAATCTAAGAACGTGACTTCCTACAGTATGCTCTAGCCAATAAACAACCAGTCTCAAAGTTTTCTTTGTTGAAAACCCCAGTCTGAGAAACTTTTCAGTTATTATCCTCATATTGCCTCTATCTTTAATGTTTACTGTAAACCCTTCCGATTGCAGGAAGATAGCTTGTCAATGGAAGTCACGGGCGCAAGGAGAGGAGATTTTGTATGATTGGATTGGCGATATGTACTAATTTGATATTTCAGGTCTCGTATCATGCCATTCGGCAATAATGTAATTATTTTCTCTATTGTTAAGACATGGGTCGCTGGTCTAGCTATCCTGCGCGGTGGGGCTCGAGAGGTATTTTCTCGACAGAAATACCAGGGCCAATGTAGATGCATAGTGTTGGAGGTATTGATGCAGATGTTGGGATACTTTAAAAATTCAAATTACGGGGATTTCTCGTTGACTCATTCGCCATCTGCAGTGGCATGCTGGGTTCCTCCCCCCCTTTCTCTCGCTTAAAATTGGGCGCTAATGAAAATGCGGCATGGGACTTCGAATCATGGGGCTCTACTGAAACCCTATCACTTGCGACTGTGCCCGAGAGAACTAGTAATAATTGAAATTCAATATGTGTACCGGTAGTACCGGCTAAGATTCCCGTGCTTTGCTCGTGAGATGGGTCACATTGACGGCATCTGATCTCACACTAGATCAAAACCTTCATCACGCCCATCAAGTCTTCCAATATCCCCCATCCGCACGGCAGGCGACATAAGGAGGCGCAAGGATTATACGCTATTCAGGGTCATGCAAATGAATGCGAAGGGGAGATGGCAAGGCATTAAGTCCGGAAAAAACAAGACGCATACTTATTTTAAGTTACATTCCTGAGTCGCAAGCTAATCTGTCCCAAAGTTTTCGCACTCTTCCGAAACAATTTGTTTTTCTGCCAAATATCACTCAATCATCATCCTCATGTTGCCTCTTCCTTTTTCTGGTGACGGGAACCCCAAATCGCGCTTCAGATCGGTGTCTCGCCTGTCGGTCTCGTACAATTTGAGTCCTTTGACTACAATAACTTCGCCGTTGTTATCTCTTTCTACGCGCGCGAAAGTCCTCAGAACATTAGCTATAGTCATGTATATTTCTGCATGAGCCAGCGGTTGTCCGAGACAATGCCGCGTGCCTTTGGCGAAAGGAACTAGGTATTTGTGACTCGCAGGGGGGATATTGGGAGGGCGGTCTGGGAGACCGGCGGGTATCGGATCGGGTAGCCATCGTTCGGGGATAAATGCCCATGGCTCTGGATAGACTTTTGGTGAGTGGTGGATCAGAGGTGCATGCATGCTAACCGCGGTCTGAGATATATTAGCAAGCACGATCTGACGGGCTCAGCAGACTTACATTAGGTGGAATAGACCATTCTCCTAACTGCAAGGTTTCTGTTGGTGCAGATCTGACCAGACGGTGGGAAACACCTGACACAAGACGGAGCGTCTCTTGTACTACAGCATTCTAACACAATCAGCATGTCCACAGCTTTCGAATTACCATTTCACTGAACTCACAAGATAAGGAAGCTGCTCCAACTCCACACTGGTCTTTGGCTTTGATATATCTGGCATCGCGGTCTCCAGTTCCTGCACGAGTATACCTAGTCTTTTTGGGTCGAGCAGCAGATAGACCAAAGCAGATGAGATCGATGTTGCCGTTGTGACGGTCCCAGCAGCCAACAACAACTGAGCTTCTTGCCACAGCCGATCCACCGTCTTGTCTCCTGCAGGTAGACTGGCATTATCAAGAAGATCATGAAAGATCGTTCTGTGCTTGACGTCGCGGAAATTGTCGCGAGAATTCATCGTCTCCTTGATTTTTGCAATACACAGCTAAATGGCAAAATAATTAGGGATCAGAGAGTACTTGGAGATGTGGAGACTTACGCGTTTCATCACATTTATCTTCGCCATGCCGGCCCCGAAAACACTTTCGATCCATCTGTCGGGCAATCGGTCCAGCAATCGCGGAAGCCATTGGGCTTGAAGCGTAATATGCATATTGTCGGTCAAGGCATCTGTAGTTTCTACAACCACGGCATTGAAGCCAGGTGCCTCAATATAATTTTCACCAAAGCCAAAGCAGTATTCTGTGATGATGTCGCTGGTCATGGCACCTGAACAAGAGGGTCTTGGAATTAGTGATTTCTTCTTTAGGAGAACTTCCAAACAACTTTTATCCCAGAATTTGAAAATCCGGGAAACAAAATAGCTTACTTACCAAAAGCTGGTTTCATAGGTATGACCTCGCCAGTGTTTTGATACTGTCGAAAGACTGAAATCAACCGAGAGACGCATTCTTGAATCATTGGTTCGAGTTTTCGAAGAGAGCTTGGAGAAAAGAAAGAATTCAGCGCGTTGCGGCGCACCCGGTGTTGTTCGTGGAAGACGGTACCGAATACAGAGTCTATATTTCCGAATGCGTGAGACCAAGTAGGTGGCTTATCTCTTTTACTCTGAATTCCTGTGAAGAGGGCATCGTAGAAGTCCGGGTCATTGACGTGAAGCTCGTGAGGACTAATTCGAATGATGGGACTGTCTGACAGATTGAAATGTCAATATCTACTACGATGGCACATACTGAAACTACTCACTGTACTCTTCATGCAGTTCCTTGATCTTGTACATATATTGCCCATCTCCAGCAACTGCATCGTAGTAGAACATGTAACCGTAGGTCAGCGCGGCAAGCTTCGGGCCCGGAAACTTTGCATATTGACTAAAGTAGAGACGATGAATAGCAACGACGAGCAAGTAAAATGCAGAACCAGCCAATAACACACCAGCAATGGTTGACTTAGACCATGCGCCCGACTGCGATAAGTCCAAAACAGCCATCACCACAGTGGGGAAATTGGTAAATTTGTTGCAAGAGATTATTTTCCACACACAAGCAAAATTTCACAAGACATGAGGACGAAGGCCAGATAAAGTTTTTATCCATCGTTATTGTGGCCCTGTGGGTGTGCTGCTTTAAATTGCCCCTCCATTACTGTTACAGGGGCATGGTCATGCGAGGCAAGTTGATGACTGATCTGAAGATCTGGCTTGCGGCAGCGAAAGAACTCGATTCTGACTGGCTGCGAGAAGCTGAGGCTACACGGCAATTAGACTCACATGCTAACGTCGCCGATTTTATTTCAAGGTCCCCGTCGTGAAGTAGGGGAGCTTCGCCGAAATCGCAGCAAGTGGGGCCGTGCCACGGCTATTATGACAGAAATTATCATAATATTGGGGCACACCACAGGGATTAAAGATGCTCCAAGCAGCTTGGCAACGGTGCACCTGTGGAAATCAAAACAGCTCATAAATTATAATTGATAAAGGGGCTGGCTTTTCTGGCTCGGACTCGGTATATCTATTCGTTGAAGATTTGGAGACTTAGCGACGCTGTTTCATTCAAAAACGACCCCCCTTCCTCGTCAGACCACATTCGAGTTTTCGACTGTAAGCGCTAATTTTAAAAAATCTCAATGTGTCTTTGGGCATTGTCTACGGGATTGATCCTCTAAGGTTTGCGAGCTAGAGTGAGAGAGTTTCTGTCATGGTATCTTATTTCGAGAGACCTTCAGCGAGAGCAGCGTGGCTCGTGGCTATATGCCTCTTGTCAAAAGACGATAAGCAAAAATATTTGGAGAAGCTGCTGATATCTTCGTATAAGTTTTGAGCCTGTTGAAATAATGGCTTACGGAGATTGTCCTGATACAGCTACATTTCCGGCTCGGAATTACCCCTCATTTTTTGTTACCCCACTCTCGTACAATTCGGCCACTACTTCCCAAGGATTCACAGTCGATTTGTTTTCACACTTGCTACAATAGAGCCATCTCAAGTAGTGCCTGTTTACTCTTGGCTTTTCTGGCTTATCACGGTAGTCAGTTGTCGAGCCTGCTTTGTTGCGATTAGAAATCCCTTCTTGTTCGTTTCAGAAGCCTGTGTAGATTGGAAAAGCAGAGCGACTTCCCCGTCATGGCCAAAGTCGCGTTTATAACTGGTGGGAATGGAATTACTGGGACTGCAATACTCGAATATCTAGTCAAGAATTCAACGAAAGAGGAATGGGCCCGCTTCATCGTCACCTCTCGTTCTCCGCTCAAAACAACCGTCAAAGATAATCGAATCTCATTCATCGCTCTCGATTTCCAAGAACCTCCCAGTACACTCGAGCAAATTATGCGTATAGAGTGTAAAGATGTTACCCATGCATATTTCTCGTCCTACATCCACAAAGACGATTTCAATGAGTTGAACAAGGCCAACGAAGCATTGTTTTCGAACTTCCTGGATACTTTGGTGGCAATTGCTCCAAAACTGGAGAATTGTACTCTGCAGACAGGAGGCAAACACTACGGTCTTCATTTAATCCCTGTGCCCGTTCCAGCACGAGAGGATATGCCACGAGTGGAAGGCCCGATTCCCAACTTTTACCACCCGCAAGAAGATGCGTTGTTTGCAAAACAAAAGGGGCAGACATGGACTTGGAATGTTATCCGGCCAGAGGCCATAATAGGTCATACCTATAGTCCAAATGGTATGAATTCGGCCTTGACGTTCGCTCTATACTTTCTCGTTTGCAAAGAGCTAGGCATCGAAGCCTCTATGCCAACAAACCAAGTCTACTTCAACGGCTACGACTGTGTCTCTGACTCGCGCCTTCTTGCTGATCTCACAATCTACGTATCCACACATTCAAAATGTGCAAACGAAGCCTTCAATATCAACAACGGTGATATTCTTTGCTGGCGATATATGTGGCCAAGTCTCGCGGAGTGGTTCGGCGCCAGGGCTAGCTCCGATCAAGTTTTCTCGAAGACTCGGCCGGTCGAAGGGACTTTACAGCTAGAAACCAGTCTCGTGGAGTGGGCAAAGGATAAGAAAGAGGTGTGGGAGCGGATATGCGAGAAAAAAGGGATTCCGGAAGCAAAAGCAACGTGGGATGCCGGGACTTGGGGCTTCCAGGACTGGGTATTTCAAAGAAGTGTATGCAAACTTCCAGAACAATTGACTTCCTTGTCAGTCTTCTTAGCTCGTATCAATCTACTTTGGGTATCTCAGAACTCCTGAGATATTTGAAATAAGTGTTGAAAGTGGCGCAGCGTCTACTTTTTACTTCTTGATTAGGTCATACTGACTCGCTCTGAAAATTCGTAGTGGTGTGGCACCTTGAGTATCAGCAAAGCGAGAGAGTTTGGATGGACGGGCTATGCTGATTCATATAAGTCTTTCAAGTACACTTTCGAAAAATTCGTGGAGCTAAGGCAGATTCCTGGTAATACTTCAAAATGAGCGGTTTGGCCCACGAGTCCCAGTCTGTAAATTTTATATATTAACGAGGGGTCTAAACAAAGGAGAGAAAATCTATCGACTAGAAGCACCAAGTTATTGCCAAATTTCAATGCTCAAAACCTCGGCTCAAAAGGGGCAGCGATATCAAGACGTACGGGAAACGATGTGGAATCGATCCCCACGATAGATATCAGCCGGCCAACCTTGATATACGGTCCCATCCTCGGCAGTATCACCCTCTAGAATCAATGTGTGCTCCAATAAAACAGCATCTTCCCCAACAACTGCCCCTCTAAGAACTCTGCTCCCAGACCTCAAGGCACTCCGACTTCCAACATGAAGCTCGTCTAATGTGAATTTGCCCCTCGAATTCAAATGTCCCACCATGCCTGCATCATCAATCGCCACCCTATCCCCGCAGGTTATAAGATCTGGTTCAGTGAACACTAAAGGGAAGTTAGTATGGCCCCACAGAGAGATGTAACAAGTGGCATGTCTCTCCAATAAGTCTCTAAGGTGCTCCGAAAGGTCATGATCCACGGCAAGGAGACAAAATAAGGAATCAACGTACTCAAACCAGGCCGTCCGCCTGCAAAGAGTGCACAATCTTTCCCGAGCCTCGCCCCCAGCGCTCTGAAATAGAGAACTAGATAGTGTGTTCCTGTGAGCATTCCAAGAACACCTCCGGGGCTTCCAGAGCCGTTCCGTAAAAGTGTTTGGCAGGCGAGAAGAACCTGCCAACGCTGGCAGTAGCTGGATTCATCCCAGTTATAGCTCCCTGGTCTACGACGGCCGAGGATCGCCCATTTGGCAGCGATGACTATGAAGATCGCCAGAAGGGATAAGATAGCATACAATGCCGATAGAAGTGCAACAGTCACAAAATAAATAACGATTGGGTCATCATACTGCCGGCCAGGATTGTTTATGAACCTGGCCAGAATGACATTTGAGAAGGTGGTAACGTTCCAGTATAGCGCTTCACAACAAAAAGAATTAGTATTACTTGTTCAGAACGGTGGGAGGTCTTTGGAGCTAAAATTTGGGGGTATGGCTCAAAGGCATGGTAATGGAATTGGAACAGGCAATGACTGTAATTGTAAAGTGACATACCAGAGACTATTGTGAAGAAGGTACAGTACGCGAAACAGACCTTTTGTCCAAATACATGATATGGGGCCACGCCTTGATAGAAAGCACGACCAAACGGGGTTGTGCTCCGATCGTTAGATTCGTGTCGACCGAGTTTGCTGCCTTCCTTCTCGGACATGGAAGATTCGTCCTCATCTGATTGACTGTTTGGTTGTGGGATATACGGATTTGCAAGACATACTGCCGAACCGTTCCGGTTTCCGAACCAAATTGAATCGGGCTCGCAAACTTGGCTTCTTGTGATAAGTGCTCCACTGCCAATGAGCGCTCGCTCACCAATAGTTGCCCCGGAGCTGAGTACAACTCGATCCGCGATATGAGCGCCACTTTCGATCTTTACCGGCCAAGAACCTTCTCCATCAGTGGTGATGATATGAGAGTTGGACCCGAATACAACACTATTTGAGAAGTTAGCATATATTCGAGATGGTGAAGATCATTCCAAGCTCTTGAATGGTTTTGGAGGTCTTGCTTCTCAAAAGGCGGTTAAGAGGGACGTACTCATCGCCAATATCAACCAAGTCGAAGTCTTCTATTGTTGGCCCGTCTCCTGGCCAGTAGACTCTTTTACCTACCTTTCCTCCCAATAACCTGACAGCAACGGATGTAGAATCATAATGTCTTCCAAACAGCTTGGTAAGTCCACCGATATTCCCATGCGGTATGAACTCTTCGAGGATTTGCTTGCGGATGTTATCTCGCCAGGTCATGGCTCCCTTAGGTTTAGCCTTCACGGGTCCGCAGAAGGAGTCCAACGCCTTCTTGATGACAATAATACATGCAAACCAGAGGAATGGTTGTATAGATACGTTCAGGGCCCGAGCAAGATAGTGAAATCCGATTCTGCGACCAGAGGCCCACCAATGTACAGCAGCTTTTACGCCGCCCGCCGATTTTAGGCCCCCTTTGCTAACAATTCCAACAAACCCAGCCATGCCAGGAAGTGAGGATACAACGAACAAGATAGCTTTCATCGGGAGTATCAAAAACAACTCTGTCAGAATATGTGATCTGGGGAATGGCGCCCTATCAAATTGCTGCTTATTGTCCATTTCGTGGGATGAGGAGTTGGGCCCAATGATTGTATTATCTGGTAAGATAGATCCAGCAGCAACTTGGACTCTCAACCCGATATTGGAGTTCTTGCCTATAGTTATCTGACCAAGAAACATTGAAGTGTTTTGTTCGACGGCGAATGGCCGACAGACGCAGCGGTCGAGTCGAGCATTATCTCCAATATCGACGAGATCGTACTCTCCAATTGTTGTGCCCTTCTCGATAACAACGCCCCGCCCAATACTTGCACCAAGAAGGCGATAGTACAGCAGTCGAGACCAAAAAAAGTGTCTAAATATGCCCTAATTGTAAGTCAGTTCGGAGATTCTCCAGCGACTCTCGTTGTACTAACATCGCCAAAGATTTGTAAAATTCTCTCCACAAGCCACCATCTGGTATGATATGGTCCCCACATAGGGTAAAGACCCCGTTTATACTTCCATATAATGACCCACTTCAATATAATTCCTAAAATTGGTGCCGCAATCTCCGTCACAGCTCGAGCGATGGCTAGAGACGTAATGACAACCACAAACGACGCGGGAATGGTATGAGCTTTCCAATGCTTTGAAATGTTGCTTAGCGCATAGATGAAAACAGTCCACAAGAATGCTGTCTTCATAGGGTAAAGAAGCATGATTGGAAGAAGGTTGATGAACAAAACCAAGGGATTTGTTGAGCTATAGGTCTCCTTGCATCCAGTTTGGGTTTCTGTATCCTGAGTGATTTTGGGACTTGTCTCCAAAAACTGATCGACAAGGGTGCATATGCTTGAAACCGTGCTGCAGCTAAATATCTGGTCGATTGGGATTCGAACACCTAAATCCCGGCGAAGTACCGACAGAAGCCGCCCAGCACTCATACTGCCTCCTCCTAGTTCAAAGAAATCCGACTCCGGTCCCAAATCCTCAGCCGATACGTTAAGCACCTCTTGAAAGGCTTGACGGATGTTGTCTTCAGTATCTGAACTTGCCGGGGCTAAGTTTATTTGAGTTTTGGCCATCGCATGCACTGCCTCTGCATTGACTTCCCCATTGGAGCCTCGTGGCAGAGGTTCTTCAAGATACCGAATAGTCGACGGTACAAGAAAACCATCCAGAGATTTTGGAAAGCGTTCTTGCAGAGTTTCAACCGCCTCTTGCCCCTTTTGCGAGTTGAGTTCTCGCTTCACAGATGGGGGTGCTAAGTAAACGACTATTGACCCGTCGCGATGATTTGTACCAACATAAATATCGAGCTCGGACGCAACATACGATCTTGCGATTCTCTCAACTGATTCTAGATCAACCTCACAGACAGAGTTAGGTATTTTCGTCGTAGGTGGGCTGTTGATGGGAGGGCACTCTGCGAAGAAGTGGCGTTCTCTTAGAGGTGTATCGTCCAGAATTGGAGACATTTTCATCCGTTCCGCAAACTTAATTCGTATAAGCTTGTTATTGCTAGTTGGCAGAGCGTCGGTATACACAACTACCATTGGCCACTTTGAAGAGTGAAGTGATGACTTAAGAGCCGCGTGTAAGGCTCTGATATCAGGTCGGGGACAGCCTGGACTGCATACCAAGGCAACACCGACGACTTCTTGTAAAGTTTCTTGTGGGGCAGAAAATGCCATTACCTGTTTGATGTGCCTTGTCGAAGAGTTGGACTTTTGCGACGCGATTGTGATTGCCTCTTCTACCTCGGATGGTGAGATGATCTCGCCCCCTCGGTTGATCACTTCTTTGCCTCGCCCGGTGAGGAAAAGATAGCCGTCTTGATCGAACTTTCCGAGATCACCTGTATCAAACCAATTTGACTCCGTAAATACCGACTTGTCAAGGGTAACACTGCCCTTCATCAAGTAGCCATGAAATGTCGGACCGCCCCTAACATGTATTCGGCCGATCTCCTCATGGGGTAGAGGATTTCCTGCGTCATCAAGAATCGATATTTCTGGCCCACATCTGATGCCAGATGTTCCAAATCGGTCGAGCGAATAGCTGAGAGGTGGCGTTGATATTGGCATGCACTACAATTTCTCGTATTTAGTATTGCTTTTTTTTAAGAAGGTCCGCCCAACCCGCGACGTTACCCCCATTCTGAGGATCTCAGTAGTCTCAAGACAATCAATATGGGAAGTAAAATTTGAGGGGCACGGGGACGAGAAGATAGGATTTACTGGGAATTTACATACTTCAGTCATGCCATAACTTGGAAGAACAGTACATCCAAAAACGTCTCTCAGCCTTGAGGCTAAAGCAGGAAGCAAAGCGCCAGCCGCATTGCAGACAAGACGGAGTTTGGTCTTAGAGACATCACCCAGAAGGTGATTCGTCTCACTCAAAATGCTCATGTGCATAGAAGGCGATGCATAATACCATGTGCCTTGACTTTGGGTAATATCCCAAAAGAGATTCGGATCAAAAGCCGGGCAGAGAATTGAAGAACCTCCAGATAGCAGTGGCGCAAATAAATTCCTGATAAGGCCGCCGACATGATTCAACGGCATCATATTGATGCAGCTATCTTGAGGAGTGAGGCCCCAGGAATCAATCACGCATGTAACTCCTAGGAGCAGTCCAAAAACTGTGGTAGGAACTACTTTCTTGGCCCCGCTTGTACCGCTAGTAAATAGTATAAGTGCAAAATCCTTGGACAAATTTGGTTGAGGCCTGCTGTTGGGTGTTCTTGAGTTACTCCGTGCGCCGATCAGTGGTTGCACACTGAAGGTCATCTGTGGTTCAAGAGCCACTATGAGAACCTGGATTTTGGCCTCGAGTACCCATGGTTGATCGAGTCCAAGTTTTTCAACATCTGAATGTAACACCAAGATGCACTGTGGGCCAGCCAAATTAACATCGTTTCGGAATTGAGCTGCTCCACCGGCAATATTGATAGGTGCTGCAGTGTAGTAAGACGCAACCGCTACGCAGGCCAAGCCCAGAAGGTATCCGTTGGGTAAAGCAAGAGAGATTACGGGTTTCGTTCTGCTCTCTCGTGGATGTAAGGGTAGGCTGAAGTGTTTGATGAATGATGATAATTTTTGGTGAGAAATCGTACGTTTGGTGGTAGGATCGACCAACGCTGGTGCTTCGCTGTTGGAGAAGAGTGATGGAATATCTAAATCGACTGTTATCTGGCGCAGCGATTCCTCGAGAATTGTGGCAGTGGCTCCATCATGGCCAGCCTTGATTGATTCGGGAAGAGCGATCCAAAAATCATTGAAGCGGCTAATGATCTTCAAAACTGGCACACGGGCAGGGTAACAGGAGACAAGAAATGCCAACGATGCCAGAGGAACAAAAGTTGGCTTCCCCGGAACTGATATTGAATATAAACAAGAAGTGAATGTTGCTTCGTCGGGCGTTGAGGCGATGACCTCTGCTGTTTGGTCGCACCAGGCCGAGAAAAAATCAAGATCGGACTGCTCCATCCGAGATGTGAAAAACGAGAGTCCGTGGTCCCAGCCGTTGTATAAAGACGGCTTAGACATAGCTGGTAAAAGTATAAGAATAACGACAGTGGCTGGGAGAACCGTAGTCGGCCCCGCTGCCTTTATGAGGATACTTCCTACATATACACAGAAGCGACTTCAGAGAATGACATCTGTCAAGTTGCAATTTCATACCTCGCAGCAGCGCGGGAGCTTTCTATCAAATATAATTTGGCTCTCAAGTGAAACAGTTCAGATCGGAATGAACTTGAACATACCGCTGCGAAACTACTGGTTGAGGAGCCTGAGAGGCCGGTTTTCTTTGTCGCAGTGGGTCAACTACGAGTCTGCGAGCATACTGCTGGGCCTTGTTGTGTACAAGATCAACTCTAAAACCATCATACTATTAACAGTTCCCTGTACCACTTTCAGACACTTGGTTCTAGCCTCTGAGTAGTGCTTCGGATGACTCTCTAGAATCCCAATAAATCATTAGCATACCTGAAAAGATCGTCAATGTCTGAAACTTTCAGCTATGGAAGGAGCGCCAGAGCAACATCCCAGATTCCCAGAGGGTCAGTTAAGGTTAAAGAGTTCCCGCGATGAGCAGACGTTGGGAAACATTACGAAGAATGTGGCCAAAGGCATCCACACTCTAGTGGACCTAATAGGCTTTGAGCGCTGGTCGATCTCTGTACGTCCTATAAACCACGTGCGAGTGCCCCACAAAGCCCGCAGATCTCAGTGAAGATCGCTGAAGAAATTTGAGAACCGTGTCCTCGCCTGCAAATCATCGAGCCCTTCAAATCTGATAGGCTCTCAGTTGTGAAACCTACAGGGGCTTTCAGCGATCCTAACTTTGAGGCTGAGACTGACCCAGTTCCATTACCTCCGGGGACCACCAGGACCCCTGCAGGCCTATGTACAGCTACGGTGCTTGAATGCCAAACAAGCCGTTCCGGATTATTTTGACGTCTCCGACCTCTTGCAGGTGGGAAACATTAAATAGATACAAAATCATTTCAATGAAAAATATGGGGCATAAAAAACATCAATCGCCCTGGTTATTTGTGCGCGCAGATTGCTTCCGAGGATGAATTTGTCAACGTTGGCTTCCTGAACAAGTTACAGTAGCGTCATGACACCCTAGCTCGGGGCTCACGAGCATTTTTTGGTAGCACATGGTACGCCATCTTACCTTTTTGGGGGGTCAAAATTTGTAATACCGCCTTAAGATCTACATATGTGCAGGTATCAATTTTCTCCGAACAAGATCTTCCCAATCGCAATCTTCAACATAAGCCCCCCAAGCAATCCATTCTCCCATCATAATTAATATATGACGTTTGCGACGATCAGACACAGCGTTAGAACTCGGAACTATTTAAAGATCTGCATTAACTTCCGTTTCTGATATTTTTTCGTTATGTCTTGAAGAATGCCATGAAGCCAGAGCTTCCTTTACTGACCCTAGGTGAGGAGCTTCTATGGCAGAAAGTCCGGGTCCTTTGAAAGGTTCTTGTTACTGACTCGGAAGCCCCGCGTGTTATTATTCATTTTGCAAAATGTTTAGTGATTTTGGAAAGGTAAATTTACAAGGGTGTACGATCATGACGTTAAAGAGAAAATGAGGGGGAGACAGCAGCTACAAGTCACTATCCCCGAAGCTCTGGTTGTTGCTTCCTTTTAGATAAAGCGGAGCTGAAGCTACAGCCACCCCTAGGCGGTGCCCCGCTGTCACTTTGGAATATTCTAGCGAGCTTTCGCTAGACGTAAAGTGAATCAGCCCCTACAAGGCAGTGAGGTAGCGCTAAATATTTAGCGCTCACGCCCCGAGCCGGCGCTACAGGCTCTGATCGTACCCTGAAGCAAAGCACCAAATGGCTTATCTTAGGTCGCTATCCGACACAGGAATAATTCGCTCTGCCTCATCAATGATTCTAATGTCTCAAATATTGCGTCAAAGCTGTAAGGTTGTATGAATGCATCAACGGCCGAGGTCAAGATTAAGTTTGCGTCCGGTCGCAACAAAGGAACATCCTGCTTTACTCCAGTTGAATGCATGTATGAGTCTTTGTTCCATGAAGTTTTGACAAAGCAGTAGACTGGATGCAATCCCGTATGCATAACTCTATCTGAAAGGGCCTTTGTCTTACACTCCTTGTCAAAGAAATAAAATGTATGTTTCTCTGGAGGAATCACTCTCGTGATTGCTGCACACTGGTTAGTGACAGATAATCCCCACGTGCCCCTCGACCGAGGCACCACTTCAGCCTTAAAAGCAAAACCATTACTACTATCATAACACCAGAAAACAATGGCGCCTCCATTCGAGGGATGGACCTTCGGCGTCGAGTTCGAGTTTGTCATCGCCTATTTGAGTAAAGAGCTCAATATGCCTGTGCCGGACCCAACGGAAAAACGCAAAGTGAACTTTTACCCGCCACCGGAGGCCTTTGAAAGAGCTCAAAAAGGATGGGAAGGTATGGGTTTCAGCGGCGATGACCTTTTCAAGGTCTCGCTTCCAGACGTGTATTGGAACGAAATCGCAGGACATATGAAAGAAACGGTGGAGGCGGCTGGACATAAAGTAGGCGTCGGGGAAACTACGAAATGGAGGATCACGACGGATGGGAGTGTCAGAAAACCTGAAAATGCCCCGAAAGGAAAGATATATCATTATGCTGTATTCGAGGTTGTGTCTCCGGCGTATTACTTTTGTCCGGAGTCGCTTGCTGCCGTGGAAGATTTCCTCGCGATACTAACGAGTATGTATTGTATCAATGTAAACGAGACCGCCGGCCTACACGTCCATATTGGGAACGGCGAAGCCAGTTACGAATTCAGAACGGTTCAGAAATTGTAAGTTGAGTAGAGGAGCAGATGATATGGGTGATATGCTAATGAACTCCAGAACATCATTTTTCTGGGCATTTTCTCCGCAGTTGGATAGATTGCACCCGTCACATCGCACGGATCCATCTCAATATGCTGAAGGCATGCGATCGGGCTCGCGCATGGTACTAAGAAGGAATCTCAGTCATAAACGCCGGGCGGAGCCACTGCAAGGACTAGCAACATTCATGACCTTCACAACAATGAACGATGTTGTCTTGCCGGGGATGAAGCGGTATCGGCCGAAAGAAATGGCTTATAACTTGATGGTAATCATCTCCCTTTTTCCATCTTCCTAGATCCATGCGCGTTGAATATGACTCGATGCTAATTTATTGTAGTGGATGAATGAAGCTGCCATAGAAGATTATTACTATCCAGGAACTGAGAAAACGACAATTGAATTCAGACAGCACGAAGCCTGCGTTGATGGAATTGCTGTCATTACATGGATTGAAACGGTAGTCGGCATCGGGGAATTCTGCCGCAGCAGTTCCGCAAAGGCATTTTACGATATACTCAGTGTGGTACAACTGGAAACCTGGGAAAGGAGAGGCGACGGTCTCGATAAGGCACGCGAAGAGAAATTCGGACCCATCCTAGCAGAAGGAAAATTCACGACTATCGAATTACTAGAGGCAATAAAATTATGGGGCCCGGCCCTTTATTACAAGAAGCGAGGGCTATATATTCATGACAAGCCAAGTAATGCGGAAGAAAGAGTCAACCAAACGAGAATTTGGGAGTATGAGAATGATCCAAAAGACACCAGCAGTCCCGAATTTAAGTATGATCAAAGGCTTAGGGAGCTATGGGATGCGCTATATGGCGCGACAAGGGCACAAGAAATGTGTAAAACTGTCATGCCGAAATATTGGACGTTTGATCCGACCGATCGTTTTTGGCCGACTCATGATCCTTACATAGACAATATGCAGAGACACACGGATAGTGTGACGAAATCGAATGCCAGCCCAAAACCCTGGGGAAATTTCGACGACGACGACGACAACGACTTCCCACCTGGGGGAGAATTTGACGAGGAGGAGGGGGACGACGACCCTGACGCCCAAACTGAAAGCGACCCCTCAGGGGAGAGCGGAGGGTCAGCTAAAAGTAAGCCTAAAAGTAGGGAGGCTTATGATTACGGTGAATACTCTACTGGCTCAGACTTTGAAACAGGAATTCGTCCGTAGCATGCGTGGACTTTTGGGGGACATGATATGCCAATGAGAGACCAGGAAACAAGCCATGAGATTATAGACGTCCAATTATCATTTGCTGAAATGGATTTTGAGTAGAAGTGATCGGAGCAGCTCGTCGTCTTGTGACGTCTGAAGACAAGAAGACCTGGTCTAACTCCCTCAAGAATTGAAAATCAAAATTTGAACTGAAATTTATTGAAAGTTAACCGTTGACAAATAAATACCACTGCACTTGCAATGCGCCGTCTATTCCGCTTTCCTAGCTCTATACACGTCACCCGTCTTCGCGATTTCAAACTCCTTATTCTTTCCTCTCCCCTCCTTCTCCAACTTCCGCACAAGCGTCAACACATGCTCACCATAATATTCAATATCGTCCTCATAATGCAAGAAAGCAAGCAGCACAATATCAATACCCAAACTCTTGAGCAAAAGAATACGATCAGCAATCTGCTCTTTGGTACCAATCAACTTCGTCTTGAAGCCATCATTGTACTGCACCAAATCTTCGAATTTGGAATCAGCCCACATGCCCTTCTTCTGTCCAGTACTAGCGCCAGCCTGCTTGACAGCATCACCAAAGGCGTTCACGGCGTCCTTGTCGGCTTTACCTTGGATTTCTTGCAGGAGTCGAATAGCTTCTTCCTCGGTGTCCTTCACGATGCAGAATCCGTTGACAGCGAACTTGATCTCGTCTTCGCGGCCTAGCTTCTTGGCTCGGGCTTTGACGTCGGCGATTTGTTCTTGGAAACCTTCTAGTGTGTTGCCGTTCATAAAGTAGTAGTCTGAGACATGCGCGCCATTTTCGCGCGCATCGACCGAGTTGCCGCCCTGGAAGATGAGGGGATGTGGGCGTCCCGGGGTAACGACGGGTTTGGGTGAGAGTGGGTAGTCGTGGAATTGGTAGAAGTCTCCTTTGTAGGTGAATTTGTCTGTGGTCCAGATACCTTTGAGACATTCGATGAATTCTCTGCTGCGCCTGAGTCGGTTGTTAGCTTACAGGTATCTGCGAGGAGCTCTTGAAAACGAACCTGTATCGTTCCGCGTGTTCGAGCCACCATTGTCCAATGCTTGTGAATTCAGCTTTGAACCATCCTGACACCACATTGACTGAGATGCGACCCCCGGTGTATTGATCGATGCTAGCAATTTGTTTCGCTGCTATGGCAGGATTCCAGGGACCTGGTAGCAAGGCCGCGATGACATTCAACTTCTTGGTGGCGTGTAGGAGAGCCTGTGACAATGAAACGGGTTCATGCTGGTGTTCCTGTTTGCAGTGACATTAGTATTTAGATACGCCCGGTTTCTATCAAGTGGAACTTACAGCACCATAGCCGGCCATGAATCGAATTTGAGACAAAGCAAATTCGAAGCCAACATTCTCTGCAGTCTGGGCATATCGAACGTTAGACTCGTAATCCCACCTAGCATACAATAAGTACTACAGCTATCAATCCTGGGTGCTAGACATACTTTGTCCGCTGCGGGATCTTGCTGATTACAAGACCGCCTGAAACATTGGGAACCCAGTACGCAAATTTGACTCGGTCTTGTGAACTATTGATGTCCTCTGGGGCGATATACTTGTGGCCATTGATACCATTGATGCCATTCGTTTGCGCGGGTTCTTGGATGCCATTTGAAGCAGGCTTCTGCGCAGAAGCTTGCCTCAGAGGGAGAACTGCTTGTTGGACAATGGCAGAGATAGCCTGAAGCTGCTCATCTGTGAACGCACCACTTGCCATCTCGACAATTGCTGAATATGCTTTTTTGGTTTCTTTGACAAAGGAGGGGTAGCTACGCCGAGGGTTTGAGCTTCTGAGGGACAGGAACACAAGTGACAGAATGATGAACAACGCCAGGAACAGGAGGAGCATGAGAAAATGAAACGGAAGAATTTCAAAATCGAGGGATCAGAGTCATCCTAGCTCTAGCTAGAAGAGCTCGTCCGGCAATCTGGTTTGGAAAGGCCAAGGCTAGGATGCAACGAGGCTGCACCTACGCATGAGCTATCGGGACTTCCAGCGATAGCCTGATGATGTGCTCGGTATAATCCCATAGCGGAGAGTGGGGAGTACGGACCCCGCCATTGCGAAGTATGGCGCAATCCAACCCCACGATGAGTGATTATAAGGTTGCAGCTCCCAGGACAAGATAGGAATATAGCTAGTCGATCACACTAGCTCTGGCTCGATGCCATGCCTCATGTAGGACCCTATCACCCTAACTAAAATAAACTTGGATGCAAGCGCAGGTCATAACTAGGATGAAGCTTTCGGTATGACGAGGACAGGTGTGGGAGTTGAGAACTCGAGGAGGACGAGGAAGAAGTCGGACGTTGAACCATTCCTTTTTGGGACAAGTTTGTTCTCACTCAATTCTTTCAACCGACGCGCCGACGCGGACAGGGACGCGACATCAAATTTTCTTCACCAACATGGACCAGATCCAAGCACGTAGTAGTGCTGTATCAATGGTATCATCTATGGTCTGTCTACAAGTTCTCTAGAGGGGGGCGATCTCTACACATGACGCCCTTCTATGAGCGCAGCGGAACAACAATTCTGGGCCCATTGACGCTTCCATTTCTCAATCTGTCCAGTGCAGCGTTGATGCCCTTCAATCCGCCATCTGCAACTTCTATCTCGGGAGTTGCCAGCATTTCTTGGTCCAAGAGTTTTTCTAACCAGACCATCATTTCTTCTCCAACTTGTGGAGCTTCATGGAACGCCTTGATGGGGACCGAATGGTAAACAACACCATCGATTGGCTCCTTTGGACACCCAACGAGTCCAACAAGATGTGCCCTACTGTCACCTCCTTTACTATCTGCTTGCATAGCTCGAGCGAGCAGTGCGGCTGTCTCCTTCCCTCTGGTATCGAGCCCAAAGCGCAGTCTGCCCTTGGTAATACCTTCCACGATAGAAATGGCGCGCTCCTCGTCCAGTCGATCTACGAGCAAATCAGCGCCATGTCTGAGCATGCGCTCGCCACTTCTTGCAACATCTATCACTGCTATTACTTTCAGTCCAGCCAGTTTGGCGAGCTGTACAGCGCAGCACCCCGTGGCAGAGGAACCTCCCCATATGGCGATCCAATCGCCTGGCTTTGCCCGCTCCTTCTCCGCAATGCCATCGAAACATTCTTTGTGAATGTCTTTTGGCAGCGCTTCTCGTGGCAGAGATCGCACAATCCTCAAAAGATCTGGCCCGCGCGGTCCTTCATTTGTGACCAAGAAGTCCATTCCTAAACAAATTCCAAGAGCCAGAGCTGCGGCAACGAATGCAACCCCCAGCGGAGCAGCCTTTTGGGCAGACAGTTTACTAGGCAGGCGACACGCATTGAAGTCGGACACGGCTGCAAATTGTTGATAGGCCGCTTTTCGGGAGTCTCGATAGTCGGTCGAGATTGCCATAACCTGATTCGAGTCAGCCGCGGACAGATATCCCAGGGCTTCAACACTCACTCTGTCTCCTACTTTGAAGCGTGATTCAGCCTCTGGGCTTCTCACCACCTGCCCAGCAAGATCGCGCCCACTGATGCAAGGCAGCGCTGGCAGACCCCATCCGAAGTCTCTGGACACTTATCAGCTATACTTTCTGAATTATTCAATACCACGTACGGTGCTTTCCAGTCTATAGGATTCAATCCAACGACCTCAACCTGTACCAACATCTCTCGATCATCCTTCAAACTTGGTATTGGCTGCTCCCTTGTATGTGCATATTTCTGTTTTGGGCCGTGCAGGAGGAGCACTTCTTGATGTGGCACATTGAAACCATCTGCATATTGTGGCCTGACGTTCCATGGTATTTCAAAATCGATTTCTTCGCGTTCGGTTTCCGGCTCTGGCCAACTATGTACGACGTGTTGTTCGGGCGGGGTCTTCGGAGGAGTCAGTAATTCTAGTGATTGTGATATATACAACTGAGTTGGCGCTGCCATAGTGCTGGCACCCTGTGATTTTCGACCGTAGCCGAAGGATTTTCTCTCTCGAGATGGTGAGATAAATTTCTCAGGTCGTGGCTGATGACGTTGACCGTGTTTGACTAGATAAAAAGGTAGGACGAAGACAGGTCTGGATAGAGTTATCTGTGCCACGAGTAATACTTACCAATCAAGTGAGTATCTAAAGGTGGGATTGACCATCGGTTTGGAGGGGAAGGGTTACGCGAGCAATGGCGTGATTAGTATCCGTGGTGGCATCAACCACACTTAAATTCAACTCCCAAGGCGTTCCGGTTCCACAGAAAATACCGCGGCATTTGCAATCCATAACTAAAAAGTTTTAGCTTTCGTCCTAACCGATACTTATCTAGACTTCCAATCAAGTTGTATCTCGTTCCTGACCGTTTGTCGGCAGGAACTCACTTCACATCCGCGCCAGTGTGGACGGCTTGCACGCCGATCTCTTCTCACTATCCCAAGAAGTATGGCGTCTTATAACGAGTTCCTGCAATCAAAATACTTGCTCTTCATGATGGCGCGGAAAGAACTTCTCCATCTTTTTAAATACCCCTTTACAGAATTCCCCCGCGCCACAGTACTTGGAGTCGTGACTTGAATCGGCCGCGACTTGTTTGACTTACCTACGACGACAACACTTCTCTGCATCCAGCAATGGCTCAATCAAATCACCACGAACCGGGCTTGACCACGGCAGATAGTGTCAGGAGAAATGTTGTAAGGAGGAGCAGTCTCGAATATGCTAATCAAGATGCATACCCAAGCTTGACGCAAGAATCTACTATCAAAAATGATGGAAGCTATTCGCCATCTGGAAAACCGTATCCATTCTTTGTGCCAAGTACTGTCAAAAGTACCCTTGGAAGCCCAGTACGTATTCCTGCACTGTTACTAGGAAAGACCTGCTGACATCGTACAGACAGCTTTGGCAGTTGGAGCCTTTGCTACAACGCTCACTACTCTATCGTTCAGCTTGATGGGATGGCGAGATGTTACAACAACCAATGTGTTCATTGGGAATTTCTTCTTCGGTAGGGCTATCCGTCTCGGAGCGTGGCGCAAAGCTGATGTTCTCAAGTTGCGGGAGTAGGAATGGTCATCTCTGCTCAATGGGAGCTAGTTTTGGGCAACACATTTGGATACACTGCACTTAGTGCATTCGGTATGTCAGTTATCTCGAGATGTTGGAATCTATTACTAACATGGATCCAGGCTTTTTCTACGGAGGTTTCGGTGCCATTCTCACCCCTATCTTCGGTGTGACGGCAAGCTACGGAAGCCCCGATTCCCCAGAATACAACAATGCTCTGGGCTTCTGGGTTTTAATGTGGGCAGTTCTGAATCTGTTTTTCACGTTTGCTTCAATGGCCATGTAATTTTCCCCACGAGCACTTCTATAATTCTTCCACGCTAACACCATGTCTCAGAAGCCTCGTCTACTTTGGAATCTTCTTCTTCGTGGAACTGGCATTTGCTCTTATTGCAGCATCCTACTTTGCTGCAGCTGATGGGAAAGAGGCTGCGTCTACCGCACTGAAGATTTCAGGAGGGGTGTTTGCATTTTTGGCTGGGCTACTTGGCTACTATACTGTGGCACACTTGATGTGTCAGACATCGTTGTTCTTTAGATTCCCGATGGGTGACACCAGCCGATTCTTCATTAAAAAGAGACGGGATACAGGTGACAAGGAAGTTTGAGTTGGGAAACAGGATTTTCAAGGATAGAACGCGGGGTGTGAAAGGTTACTTGGGCCGGAGCTTTTGAATACCAAAACGAGGCGACCAATCTCAGCCTACCAGTCATGACTTACAGCAATAATAGCGTAGACACTTTTGTTAAGAGATTTGAAAATAGGGTAAAATATCTGAATATTTGTCATCCTCTTCGAGGGTTGCGAATATAATACGGCTTAGTCATGGGCCCAGCTTTCAGGAGACGATTGTCTCCCACCTTCCAACGTCCCAACAACAATTTGCGTTTTTAAGGCACAGCAAACCCCCACGCGTCTTATCGACATGCAACAGGCGCGCATAAAGCGTAAGAAAAGAGCTCATCACGTGCAGTAGCCTCGAAGGGGTCCAAATTGACGTGCTTGAGGATCGACAGACCCTGTACCCCGCTAATGCCCAAGCTCCCCAGCATGAACTCCTACCACCATCAACGAGGCGCCGCCAGGCAAGCTACTGCATCACGCCATTATACTCCAATATCCACGAACTTTGGTACTGTACACCATTTCGGCATCGAGGTGAGCTGCGGTAAGTGCCACGATGGCGAGGGGTTGGTGTATGTTTGCACCATCTGGTCTCCACGAACCCGGTTGCAAGTGCAGCTGCAGGCTTCTCAGGAAACAAGTATATGGATACCAGTCTAGCCGTTTTGTAAATTTTTCTCTCGTCATTCTCATTTTCCTCTTGAAAATACACAGAATCACAGGTCATTATGGCTCCCTCTGTCGCTGAAGCTGTAGCTAATCCCAGCACCATCTTCACCTCCGCCAAAGCAAACCCCAAATCTGACCCCACGGTCTATGATGTTCATTACCAGAAGTTCACCAGTGATGGGCTTCCCACCACGGCTGAAGGCTGGATTGAGCGAGCTCGCCGTGTAGCGGAGATTCTCGCTCAGGATGCCGCAGCTAGAGATATTGAGAACAAGTCTCCACTTGCTGAAGTGGCTTTGTTGAAGAGCGCTGGTCTGCTGAAAGTACTTGGCCCGAAGGCCTACGGAGGTGGTGGCCAGGGCTGGGACGTTGGATATAAGACCATCAGGGAGGTTGCGAAGGGTGACGGCAGCATCGGCATGCTTTTGGGCTATCATTTATTGTGGTCTACAACTGCGAATGTTGTTGGCACCAATGAGCAAAAGGATAGATTCCAAAAGACCATCATTGAGAACAATTACTTCATTGGAGGTAAGTCAGATAGCCGGTTATTGAGAACATTGCTGACTTGCGATGTTTAGGGGCTGTCAACCCTCGTGACAATGACCTCAAAATCACCGATCACGGCGACCACCTGATCTTTGACGGACACAAGAACTTCAACACCGGTGGTGTGGTCTCTGATTTGACCGTTCTCGAGGGCGTTCTCGAAGGCACAGAAGACCACATCTTCGCCTTCGTCACAACCCAACAAGATGGTATCCAGTTCGCTGTAAGTTATCCTCTTCCGTACAGCTCCCCTCTCGACTAACAGCTCAAAAGCACAACTGGAACAACGTCGGTCTCCGCCTCACCGAATCCGGCAGCGTGAAGATCAGCCAAGTCAAAGTCCCCTGGGTCAACGCCCTAGGCTGGGACATCGTCTCCCGCAAGCCGAACCCAGACGTTCTCTCCATCCCCTTCGCCACTCTCCTCCTCCCCACTATCCAGCTCGTATTCTCAAACTTTTACCTAGGAATCGCCCTCGGCGCCCTCAAATTCGCAACCAAGTATACTGCGACATCAACTCGCGCGTGGCCATACGGTGGCGATAACAAGGAGTCCGCTACCGAGGAGTTCTACATCCTTGAGCGCTACGGCAATTTCTTCGCGCATTTGAGAGCCGCGGAAGCGCTGGCTGATCGTGCTGGTGAGGAGATTACGAAGGTTTATACCAATTATGGAGAAAATCGCAAAGTTAGTGAGAGGGGGAGAGGAGAGGCCGCGGAGTGGGTTGCTAGTGTTAAGGTGGTGACGACCGATGAGGCATTGAGGGTTACGGCTGGTGTGTTTGAGGTCACTGGGAGTAGGGCCACGGGCAGGAAGGTTGGATTGGATCGCTTTTGGAGAGATGTTAGGACACATACGCTGCATGATCCTGTTTCGTATAAGAATAGGGAGCAGGGTGAGTTCGCGCTGTTGGATAAGGTGAGCTTCGTTTTTTCTGAATCGATATGCCAGTGTACTGACATGTTCTAGATCCCTGAGCCCACATGGTATACTTGAGAGGTCGAAATTGGTTCCAATAACATGTAAATAGTAGTCAGGGATGCACGAAGGTATTTACCGCTGAATCAATGAATCAGGTTAACTCAACACTTGTGCAGTAGCAAAATAAAATCACAACATAAAAGTTAAAAAGATGAAGATGTTCTTGCCGAAACTACCCCGCACTAAGCGCTGGCGGTTGAGGCTTTCAGCAATGAAACCCCGCCTTTTAGCGATCTCAGACGCCTGTATTTCAGGGACTTTTAGCGAGCCGTTGCCCTATTCAGGGAGTAGTATGCAGCTGATTGGGCAATCGTCAATCCCAGCCGCATCTCCACTCTTGACCAGGGTGAAATCCGACGTCGCAAGCCATGACGATGTCACTTCTCATAGCCACTCTACAACCCATGCCTCCATGGACGGTCTCAGCGCGGCCGCCAGCGTAGTTGCCGTGATACAGATCTCAGCCCAGCTATTTGATCTCTGCCGGACGTATTATCTGAATGTCAAAGACGCCCGGAAAGATATTGAGCGGCTCCGGAACGAGATCACTTCTCTTCAAGATATCCTAGTCAATGTCGCGGATTTGGCCAATGAGCCCAGTTCTACTTCTTTGCGGACTCTCAAGCTCGTTAATGAAGATGATGGGCCCTTGACACAGTGTCATGTGGAATTGGCGGCGTTGTTGGATAGACTGAGTCCCCAGGATGGTGCGAGCAAAGTCAAGCTTGTTTTGAGATCACTGAAATGGCCTTTGAATAGCAAAGAGGTTGATAAAGCGCTGCTTGCGATTGGGAGATATAAGTCTTCGTTTGTTCTTGCACTGAGTACAGACCAAGCGTTCGTCAACATTCTTCCGGAATCGGGGCCCGTATCTGATTCTTTTCTAGATTCTTGACCTTGGCTGTAAGCCGTGATGTTTCCGAAATCAAACATCGAATTGAGAGTCGCAAATTAGATGATGAGCAACAGGCTGTCGTGGATTGGCTCTCTATCACAGATCCATCTGTCAATTATCATGCGTCGTGCAAGAAGTGCCAGCCGGAGACCGGAAGGTGGTTGATTGACCAGAAGAATTTCCAGGAATGGAGACGCGCGCCAAACTCTTTCCTTTGGCTGTTTGGTATTCGTGAGTAGTTCACTCTCGGTATGAAGCGGTGTGCTAATAGTTCATAACAGCCGGAAGTGGGAAGACAATCTTGAGGTTGGGTCGTTCCTTCTGGGATCGCGAGTTCTTGTCAGCTAACCAGCATCAGCTCGACAATCATTCAACACCTCAAACAACAATCTAGCGTTCGCCCAAGAGATGCTGTGGCCTACTTTTATTTTGACTTTAACACAGCCGCGAAGCAGCAAGTCTCAACATGCTTTTCGTCACTCGTTGGACAACTCTGTTCTCAAGTCCACGTCCTCCCTCCCTACATCCGCCAAGTGCATTCACGCTGCGCCAAGGGCAATCATAAACCCAGCCTTACTGAGCTCATCCAAATGCTCGCTAGCTTCGTTGATAACTTCGATGATGTATCCATCGTCATTGACGCCCTCGACGAGTGCCCGAAAGATGGCGAGCGGGGTGAACTCCTAGATGCTATCTCGGATATCAAATCACGTTTGATGGATAATTTCCACACACTTGTTACGAGTCGTCGAGAACCGGATATAGAGGCAGTATTGCTACCTTTGGTCACCACACCGGCGATATCTTTGCAGGGTTCTCATGTGGATATGGATATTCAGGCCCATATTTCACATCAACTTGCTACTGATCCCAAATTGAAGAAGTGGTCTCCCGAAATCAAACTTGAGATTGAGCATGCTTTGACGACCGGAGCAAATGGAATGTAAGTCACCAGGCTCCCTACGTTCGGGGACGGAATTGATCTTTTCAGGTTTCGATGGGTCGTCTGTCAACTGGATGCCCTCAAGCGATGTCTCAAGGTCAGTTTGATCCGCGAGGCACTGAAAAATCTCCCAAAGACTCTTGATGATACGTATACCCGCCTATTCCTCGAAATCGACGAGGCGTATCGAAAGGAGGCCAAAAATGCCCTTTCGTGGCTGGTGTTTGCTGGAAGGCCACTTTATCTTACAGAGCTCGCAGAGGCGATCATCATCAATCCTCAGGCGGACCCACCTTTCGACCCCGAAGAGCGATTTCCTGATCCGCAAAACGTTCTTGAGATACTTTCCAGCTTGATTACCATATCGTCAAGCCGAGATAGGTCGTCATCAGACCCGAGATTTGCAGAGCAATATGTAGCCGAGGATGTTCAAATGGTCTCGACAATAACGGTTCGCCTAGCCCATTTCTCGGTGAAAGAATATTTGACTTCGGATCGTATCAAAAATAGTCAAGCGCAATACTTCGCCATCGCCGACGTGGATTCGCACAACACGCTCGCAACGAGTTGTCTTTCTTATATTCTCCATTATTGTAACTCGATTCCTAAGACAAGACTTTTCACAGATTTGTACGAGTTTCCACTTCTAGAATACGCGTCGAAAGGCTGGTACTTTCACCTTCACTTTTTACCAGTGGAGCTCAAGAAGCTATTGACTCCACGTGCCTTGGAGTTGCTATTATCGGAGTTTGCAATGTCCCGCTTCTTGGATATTCATGTACCTGGTGATACCGGACCTCCTACAACACTCGCTTCGGAAGATCTGAAGATTTATACCACCAACCCGTTGTGCAATGCATCTTCAATGGGCCTCTTTCACGTCATGGAAGAATTGCTGGCCCTTGGACATGATCCAAACCCGAAGACCAAATTTCCACCCCTCCATCGAGCGGTCCAACGAAGGTTCGATGAAATCGTGTACATTCTGTTGGAAAGCGGGGCTGCGCCCAACACCAAAGACGATGACGGCTTTACTCCTCTTCATTGGGCCGCAGTAGAAGGCAACACCTTCATTGTGCGAAAGTTATTGGAGTATGGCGGCAAGATCAACGCTACCAATGAATCAGGAGAGACTCCACTTTGGCTCGCAGCATATAATAATCAAGACTCTATCGTGCGTCGGCTCGTTGAGGCTGGTGCAGAAGTCGATTGTTGTCATACGGTACTGAGGCAAACCCCGTTTCACTGGGCCGCCTGGAATAAAAACGCTCCGTTGATGGCCTACCTCTTGGAGCACGGTGCGAACATCAATGCTCAAAACTGCAGCGGAGAGACGGCCCTACACTATGCCGCCAAACTCAACGCGCCAATTCTGCGCGACCTTCTGGACCATGGTGCAAATCTCGAAGTTGAAACAAATCAGGGCGAGACCCCGCTCTATTGGGCTGCCAGTGCATATGCCAACAAGCGGCAGCCCATCGACATCTTGCTCAAGGCAAGGGCTAACATTGTTCAACCTCTATTGATGCTAGCCAAAAATGGGTTTCAACAATGTTTTCATCAACTTTTGGTTTCGGGATTTTCGAATTCTGAGACCGCGTTGATGACCCGGCTGGTGCTGCTGGAGTGCGCGCGTTTGGGGTATCACTCGTGCACGAGGTGTAATCATATGCTTTCGGAACACTTTGACCAGAATTCAGAGATGAAGGAAGCTTTGACTACAATGACTTTGGATAACAGGAGTTGATGGCCGCAGATATCTCAGTCTGGAAGTCTGCATTCTGCGCCTCCGGTTACTGTGCAGATTTCCAAGCCAGGACTAAAAATATGTGTGGGGTCCGGAAGATATTGAGGCCTCAATGCCTCCATTTAGTTCAAAAGATGATTGGTAGACATAGCACCAAAATATTCCCACGAATTCGATAAAATGGTCAGATTCACCTATTATGTCCTGACAAACGATCGTTTTACAGTCAGAGATATCCAATCATAGACTGGCCAGAAGTGCTGACCTTACTATAAAAGGCTCCAACAAGTTCAAGCCTTCACTAATAATCCACAAGCATCAACCTTTGAATTGCCTCGATTCATTGACCCGATCTGGAGTCAGCAAGCAAAGAATTAAGCAAGCTTGACAAGATGTGCACTCGCCACATCGTACGCTACAAACACTGCAAACACATCCACGCATTCACTTGGAAATCCTGCCCCTCCATCAACCACCCACGCAATGGGAGCAACTGTCCCCGTAAATCCGGAGGTGCCGATATGAAGCAGACTGACAGGGGAGGATACCAGATGTGTATTCAATGCGGGAAGAAGGCAGAGAGCGGGAGGGTCATTCCCTTTCCTGGAGCGGTCATCTATCGCGATATACGTGATCCGAAGTAGAAGTTTAGAGAGCCTGATGAGTATATTAATGAAGAGGAGAGTGTAGATAAAGGGGTGTATTATGTTAGGCTTTCGCGGGAGGAGATTAAGAGGCAATCTTGAATGAAGATCGAATGTGCACACGCATTATAATCCAACTTAGTTTCCGTGATGTGATGAATTATAGGCTCTTTGGATGTAACCTGTACGTTCCTTGTTATTGACAACGAGCTCTCGGGGAGTAAATCTGAGTCAGGATTTATGTTGCACACAGGTGTTGTCGTCTTAAGTTACTTCAAATCACATCCACTTCGCAGTGAATCGTGACTTCATACTAGTACTTCAAGTACTCCAAATTATTCACGACTTTCATTTACAATCATTGACCGGATAAAGCTCAACCTGCATATATACCTGTTGAACCCGCAATCTTCAAAATCCTCGACCTCATCTCAGTCACCAAAATGTGTGCTCGCCATCCCGTCGTCTACAAAAAATGCCGCCACATGGAAGGCCACACCTGGGTCCGCTGTCCCTCCGCAATAGCATCACAAACAGTAGGCAGCAACTGCCCCGATCGCGCCGGTGGCCAAGTCCTCGATGCGACAACCGACAAATGCGCTAAATGCTCGTCAAAATGGACCTTGCTCGGACTCAAGAAAGCTCCGCGACAAGAATATATTGATAATGAGTACGGGCCAGTGGCTTGGTATGAGGGGCGTGGGCCGGAGGAG
>Ga0247778_1000438_pt1 | contig 54822 bp, 51 predicted proteins | sample UWRJL049202B5_FD_179939 | JGI IMG/M metagenome (GOLD analysis project Ga0247778, IMG submission 179939) | Plant litter microbial communities from Arlington Agricultural Research Station in Wisconsin, United States - UWRJ-L049-202B-5 | ecosystem: Environmental > Terrestrial > Plant litter >... | reverse complement strand
GAGGTGGGTTGGGAGGTGTCCGATGTTGGCGAATGCTTGATAGGGGCGTATACTAAGATGCATACAAATGGAGATGGGCTGTTAAAATAAGTGCTCGAGCAAGACTGGATGTTGAGGGAGGTGGAATGCACTGTTTCGTCTCGAAACAAGTATACTTCTTGGGAGAGGAAATATGTGTCAGGTCTTTCGTTTGGTATATTGTCTCTTCGTAGACTTTCCGTGCAGATCGTGCCAGCAAGGAGCTAGCCACTTGAGTCACTTCGCCCAAGAGGAGTGTTAAGTTGAAGAGGAAGCTACGAGTGCAGAGCACAGCCGCATAAATTCCAGCCCCTCAACCTCTTCCTCCTCCATCCCTCAACCATCCATGGGACGAGATGAAGACGACAAAAATCCTACATCACTACCCTAAGCCAAGAATCTCGATTTCGTTGTCGAACGCATGCTCAAATATGGAAGTATCCTAGGCGCGGTCCGCTCGATCATTCCACTGTCTGTAGACTGAATAGGAAGTCTGAGGCAGTGGAACAGCTGTTCTCGAGATTATGGATGCAGATGAATCTCCTTTGGCCACTTACACTTGCCTCACTGTTGGACATTCTCGGCTTCACAAGTTCTTCGCATACGGAGAGATGCAGGGGTGGCCCACAAGAACTATTCAGCTCAGAAACTCTTGTTCGGTCTCGAGAGGGAGCTGCGACTCGGAACGGCGACAGTATAATTCAAGCGCAGACTTCTCTGTTATTCTCAACCTTCTTTTTTCCAACCCTCAACCACCCACAGGACTAGACGAGGACGACGATCCCAGATTCCCACTCACGAATACCACGAGTACCGCTGCGTATCTGGAGTTTATCAGCATCATTCTCAGATCTCGACCTCATTACATACGCCGCCGTCGATGCAAAAACTTCCGCCCTCCTCGCATTCGTCAACGTCTTCACGCTTACAGCAAACAGTACCGTGAAGAAACATATCAAGCCAAGCCTCACGCTATCCCTCGACACAACATACAATACCACGATTGATACAATTAGCAATACTGTTGCCACCACGCTATTCAGCATCGCGGCGGCCCGATTAAACTTCTCCATGGAGAAGAAAGCGATCGATTCATCAACGTGCGAATCCTTCGCCACCATCAGCACAATTAACCACGTTCAGAGGTCAGAACATACTAGGCAAAGCATCCTCAAGTAAGGTAGCTGCACAAGTTTCGCCAGCCAGTCCTTCTGAAATGCTGGATGCAATGCAACGAGATCGCTCTCGTCATTCAGCCTCGTGGCACTCAGTCCTGAGAAGGAAGGGGCGAACCGGCCATTCGGCCCCTCGGACTTTCCGTCTAACCACAATTTGAGTGCTTCTACAGTTCGAGATTGCGGCTTTTCCATTTTTAATACTGCTTCTTGAAGGACTAGTGCTTTCTCTGTCGCTGGTATTAGTCTGACACTCGTCTGACGGCAATATGCCCTCCACCGTGAAATTTGACGACACTACTACTCACGATACTCTTTCAGCGTTCTACGAATCTTCCAAATTAATTCCATTCTCGCCGTTGGTTGCGCGTCGCCCGAAGTGAGCTTCCACGACCTGAGACTTTGTTTTGTGTCTGGATTGCCACGAAAATCTACAAAGTCCATGTCATTTTGCTGTTTTTGCAGTTCCAGTAGTTCTGCTTCTAGATAAAGGAGGTTTCGGGTGGTTAACGAGTGGAAAGCTCGATATATCGAGAATGAATGGTCAGGATCCCTTGCTATGAGCTCGGCGGCAGACGGAAACCCATTTATAAAGGGTTTTCTGGGAGCAGGCTGCGTCCCCAGCTCCAAGTCAACATCCTCTTGTTGCCTATGCCTTCGAAACAAATGAAGCATCACTTTGCGGGTCACTCCCAAGTCTCATAGTCTGTCGCTTATATTATTGCAACAGGTAGTCGCTCTTTGCAACGGGAAGGCTGAAAATTGATGGTTACACCGCCACCACCGGGTCTTGGGAGCGACAGGTTTCTCGACACATTTGCAGGGGTCTGGCGGGGTACCGAGCTCGCCTCGCAAATTCCTAGGCAATTTAAGTTCTTCTACAGCACTCAGAAACCATAATAAATCCATTAAATAATATAGATTCTTTTTAATATAAATAATAATTCGTTGATCAAATAATTAAAGTTTATAAAATGTGATTTTCAAATTATAATATTTTTGTTGGGGTTGTAGAAAATGTAACTATTGAACAGATACTTAGCGAGCCAAACATCTTACAGGTATCCCAGCAGTTCTCGCTTAACCCCTGGAAATTTTTGATTAGGCAGACTTGATGCCACGTGTCACTCACGGCCTTGTGGTAAATGAGCCTTATTGCCCAGTTGCTTTGTGATAAAACCTATGCCTCCCATTTCAATGTGAACTCTTCGGCTCTGAGCTCGAAATATGGGCAATCCACCATCAGTAGCAGGTTGGTGGAGGTGCTGCGTATGCGATCGAGAAACCAATCCTGAATTTAACGGCGAAACTTGTCCAGACTGTAACCACCAAGCATGCTTTGACTGCACTGGTTCTATACCCAGTCAGAGCATTCGACCGCATCCAGTATCTCGAAATCAGCTCCTGGCCATCGCACTTAATTTCAAGCTTGTCGAGGGAGTATATGCCGATACCGGGAGCCAGACGAATTGTATCAGCGAAGCGTACGCCAGATTCCTTGAGGTCAGAGTCATACCTGGGGTCCAGATATTCAAACTTCCGATCAGAGGCTTTTTTATAGAGTCGATTGGAACCGCCCAGATACGTTGCAGATTTCTAGATCCTCCATTCATGCCACGGACCTGCCAGTTCTTCGTCTTTCCCACACTCTCATGCAACGCTATACTTGGAAACAAGTTTCTGAGAGATACCAAAACCCTAGACGTCTTCCGATCCCGCTTGAAAGATTCCAGTGGAAGAAAATATCCGTCCTCCAAATCGCTTGGAACTCCCCAAGATAGGATATCCTGCTGGTTAGGCATGCAGCTCACATGGGCTTTGCCAGACACTGGAGCTACACTCAATTTGATATCGCTAAGACTGGCCGCGGAGCTTGGATACAATGACCAATCCGGCGGCAAGTCTATGGACAGTCGCACCCCTATTACTGTTGAATTGGCCGACGGTACAGAGCTAATGACCTGCGGATTAGTTTCCATAACGGTCAGCTTTCGAGATCCTAATCAACACCGAGTCGCAACTCCCGTGCCTACCTTCAAATTACGAGAAGGGTCTAAGAAATCAAAGCCGGAAAATTCTCCCGCAATGCTGGGTCCGCTTGCACGCGTCAATGATGTATTTCATGTTGTGGATGGTTTGGAACCTGACGTTATACTCGGAGATCCATTGCTTAACTCTGTTCAGGCGTACAGCCAGCATTCTGCAAACTTCAAGACGGTTGCTACGACTGGGCCACTATCAATCGCTTTTGGGGGGGAAAAGAAGAAAAAGGAGCATAGAGGGCCGCCCCGACCCCAAAGAACGGATGTGGAAGTACTAGGCGATGAATTCTCTGTCGTTTCCGATGAGCTGGAGCAGGAGCAGAGCAATCTCCAATTGAGGTTTGCGAAAGGGGAGATCGATGAACCAGCGAAACAAAGATTGGGTTATCAGGCCGAACAAAAGTACAACAACTGGCTTAGGGCGAACCGAGAGCGCATCGTAAGACATTGGGACTTGGATTGGTACTTGTCGAAGATACCGCAGGAGATGGGCTAGTGAAGATGATCTTCGACGAGCCCTTATGTTTCCGCTTTACAGCCGTTCATTCAAGTGGGCTGGGAGCCCGAGTGGTATCGAGATAATGTGCCACAGGAGCTTTGAGCGGATCTCATCTATTCTTGGGAGGGAAAATGCATAGGTCTATGGGGTATCTTTCAACGGAAAATCGCACTGGAGTGGAGTAGCCGCTCCGCGAAGCGTCAAAATTCGACATTGACAATATTGGGTATCTCGTCATCTCATCTTGTAACTGAAGTCCAGCAAAACTCCCACCTCGTCCTATTCCCAACTCCAATTACCCCAGTCCGAAAACAATAACATGCTCTCGCAGTAGATATCTGCCAAATCAATCCCTTTCACGCCTACAGAATTCAATACCAAAACACACCAACCCCCATAATCCCCACCAATACCAACGAAGTAACGACCAACAAGCTAGCCAGAAACGAGAGTGCTATTGACCGTGTTGTTTGTGTCGAAGAGGCGGGCGAAGAGAGGGGAGAGAAAGTTCCGTATTGAGCTAGTTCTAGGTCGGATTTTTCGAGATCGTACTGGGAGTTTGGTGGAACGGGGGGGATGGTGCTGGGGTTTAGGGTTGGGAGGGAAGGGGAGGGGTGCTCGGACTGGGGTTGCGGGGTGTTAGTAGGGAGTTTGGGGAACGATAGGGGCGTGGGAAAAGGGGGGTGGTGTACTGCCGTATTTGGGAGTGTCATTTTTGTTGCTTTCTAGAAAAGGGAGAAATCGGTGTTTAGGTGTTGCATTCACGGTGCTGGTTGACGTTTGGGGGAAACTAGGTGTTTGGATGGGGTTGGTAATTTTATAGTTGGGACTTGATCTTATCTACGAAAGCCAAAACAGAGGTTCTTGAGGTATATAAAATTGAGACACAGATACAGTATCAGTATCATGGGGTGTAACTGAATCAGTGTTTCTGATAAGAGATGCAGGTGCGTGTGAGTTGTGTCGTGTGAGCTGTGAGCTTTATGTAACTGATAAGGCGTGTGCTTTTGTGTGTGGTGGATGGGCGGGGTGGCATGTGACGAGGTGCTGCAGCTGCTGCAGGTGTGGTGTTGGGATGGGATTGCGAAGTATTTTAACCAAGCGTTAGGACTTTGTTTTATTATTAGTATAGAGGTATTTTGATTACTAGGGGTGGGAGGGGGGAGGCTTACGAGTATCGATTTATTGGAGTGTTGCTAAGAGGATGACGCCGAGTTGGGAGAGGTGAGTTGAGGAGTGGTTTTTGGGGGTTGATGTGTGATGATTGGATTATGATATGCTTGAAAACATACCGTCTGGTTGTGAAGTGATAGTCACGCCCACAAAATTTTAATATAAAGAATTTAAATAACTTTATAGACTAATGAACTCCTCTCCTTTCAAGACTTTTGAAACTAGTAACGACCCATCTTTTCTTTTCGGTGCGTAGGTAGTAATACAGATGGTATTGCAAAAGCGAGCAATTGCTAAGAGATTTCATTAAATGGGCCATTGGCCCCGAATATATTTATATTTTGAAAATACAAACTTTTGGACTGCGTAGAGCCTTATCGTCCAAAGCTATCAACATCAAGATCTCCCCAGCCAGTGTCTAGCTTTTTCCCACACCACCCATTTCAACTCGAGGTCATATTCCCTTTCCTTGGTGTTTATGATGAATCGACTCATCCGACTTTTGTCTATGGTGGGCGTCAACCAACAATGGCCATACACAGCGGTGTCTTCGGCGTAGTTTGCATTACGCATCACGGGCGATTGTAACTCTGGTCGGCTGGAGTCCGAATTCTGCTCGGCGTCGTTCATATTGGATCCTTCGGGCGATTCTAGATCTGGTGTGACAGGGTCCGGAATTCCCTCCTCCTCCTCCTCATCATCCGTGTGATAAGGTTCGGGCGATTCAAGCTCTAGTTGGTTATAGTCCGAATTCCGCTCGGCATCGTCGGTATTAGAAAGTTCGGGCTCTCCTGTGTTTGACGGGGTATTTCCTGTGTCCTCTTCAATATCATCATCTATATATTTTGAACCCTCGGGCGATTTTAACTGTGGTTGGTCATCATCCGGATTCCGCTCGGCGTCATCGATATTAGAACTTTCGGGCTGTTCTGAAGCTGACGGAAAATCGTCCATATTGGGGTCTCGTAGAACTGGTTTGATCATAACAAGATCTATGCATGGAATCCTTTTTCCACCGGAATTCTCTCTCAGCCAATCTATCTGATCTCTCATTAAGGAAAAATTCTTCCGCTCTGCCAAGTGGAATTTTTTGGGCGAATTCAAAATCGAGCAGAAGGTCTGATCGCAATACTGATCTATGTCAGGTATTTCACTTCCACCAAGAGTAATGTGAAGCGCTTGAAGCTCTGGAAAGAGTTTCAATACTTCAACCAATTCGCAGGTGTCTATGGATCTCCCGATCCCTGGGCTCCGAAGGATCAGTGACTTGACTCTATCCAGACCTTGAATAGAGTGCTCTTTATCCAACTTGAAGCGGTCTTTGGGGGTAATACTTTCGAGTGCGTTGAAGTGTATTGCCAGTATGTCTCTTCGGTAATCAAAGTACGTAGTAACGCTCAGTTCCGGTCGAGCTGGTACTAAATTACCCCTATCATCCAGTGAAGGTTCACGTGCCGGCGAGTAATATGTGATTTTCCGGAATCGTTGAGCTTCATAACTTACCTCTTTACTCACAGATAGCAGAGGCTGTAAACGCGTATTGCAGGCTCCATGCAAATGCCACTGTCCAGTCTCTGCGGTGTGGCCTGCCATCTCACCTGGCTTAGCGGACCGAATAACAGATGGTGAGCATCTGCAACCATTGCACCCCAAGTTTCCCAAATCCCCTGGAAGATGAAAGCAACAATTTAATCTTTCATAGTTTATTCCTTTGTGGTCGGCGACATAGCACCGTTGAGGTCCGTGGTCCACCATGCATGGCTTCAGCTCGACGATTCTCCGTCCGAGGTGAAGAGAAGCCTGTTGCCAAATCATAGCTCGTATCTCAGGTGCATGTTTTGAGAGCTGGTGGTACACTTTGAGTTCCATGGCGTATGGAAGGATGAACACTATCTCGGAAGCTTGTAAACTGGAGTATGAGTCGTTGGTAAATGAGGTATTCCGCGAAAGGATATTAGAGGATAAATTTGTGATGAAATGGATGTAGTTTTTGATGGATGAGAACATGCGAACGAGTTCTTAGATGAGGGCGGAAAAAGTGCGGTCTATAATGGCGATCTGGACTGGGTGAATGATTTGGACCGAGTGACAACTCGCTATTCCAGGGACCCGGCGCTACACGGGCGCTACTTTAGACCTCAATATTTCGCAACATAGGACAGGTACCATATTAAAAAAAACATTATTCCGAGGGCTCTTTTTAACGCAATGAGTTTTCAAGTTGGGAGTTTGGGTTTACAAGGATAAATGTTGAAACATCACACGAAGGGAAAAGAAGCTATGAATATTTGACATGCTTGAGACGTGGTTAGCCTTGAGCTATCGAGACAAGTTAGAGAGCACAATAAGAATAAAGCGAGTTACTTGTATGCCCAAAAACTTGTTTGAGGATAAAAAAGGGGGTATTCTCCATTCCTCATACAAAGCCATTGTGGGAGTCGAAAATCACCTGACTTTTGCGTTATTATGCAGTGACTAGGCAGGGGGGCGGGGCGGGAATTCGTTGTGAGGGCTCTTATGTCAAGTGATTTAAGAGGGGGAAAATTATTATAAAAAGTTCTTTTGTCAAGTGATCTGAGAAGAGCAAAGGAGCAAAAAAGACTATTGTGAAGCTCTTATATCAGGTGATCAAGATACTATAAAGCAAAATTCCAATATAAGGTTTTATTATAAAAATTCTATTATAAGGGATCTATTATAAGGCTTCAAAACGTTATAGCTTTTGGGTTTGAGAGCCCCGCGGGTAAGATCGAGAGGCCGGCGAGGGCTCGAGATCGAGCACGCGAGGCCCCGATATATAAAGCGTTTTTGGGCGAGGGTCGGCAACCGCCCCTACAATTCTGTTGATGAAGTGACAATGAAAACTCTCTAATGGGACCAATACTGTAAGCGAAAGCGTTGAGGCGAAAAGGGGGCGTTGTCACGTGGATGCCTCAGAAGTTGGCGGTGTAGCTCATCATCATCTTCGCCCGGTCTTATTTTGATCAAATATTGTATATTTGAATGGTAAGGCGATGACTCTGTGCATCATAAGCTGCAAAAAACCAGACATATGCCCTTTACGAGTCGATGGCAAAGATTGACGGAAGTTTGTCGCGGAGAATTATCTCAGTGTTCGACGCTGTAATTCTGGCCCAGTAAAATTCAAATCGTTAATCAAGTTTTTAATCACTCATCATCAAAGTCTCACAAGGTCTGGCTGTGATTCATGCCGTGATACTCGACGGGCCAATCAGTAGGGATTGGAGCATGCAAAGGGCTCTTTCTGGCATTCGTGTAACCAACCCCGCGAAAAGGACATCGGGGAACGCACAAGCCCCCCAGATTTTGGACGAAAAAAGTCTTGTGGTACAAGTATAAGAGTCAGGCTCTCCCCGCCATGTAGCGATCCCCATAAGTTAGCTTTCTTGTTATCTATGTGAGAAGACTTTTGAATGACGAACGAACCACGAGCACACCTTGATACCCATGTTATATCTAATTATTCCTTTGTGTACGTTGGGTCTTCTATGGCTCAGGTTGAGAGCCCGATCGAACAGAAATGATTTGACCCCACCTGGCCCACCTGCTGATCCCATTATTGGTCATGTTCGTCTGGTCCCAGCGAGCCGACCGGAGCTCACCTACGCAAGATGGGGAAAGGAATATAGTTTGCTCCCACGTCTTATGGACTATAAGAACCTGCTAATTTGGCAATTTCGCAGACACAGATTTTCTGCATCTTGACATATTGGGCCAGCCAGTGATCGTCCTGAATAGCACCGAAGCATCGATTGCTCTTCTCGAGAGAAAATCTGCCAATTTTAGTGGACGACCAAGGGTTCATAGTCTTGAAGAGTACCAAATAAGTTCAAATTTACGATAAGAGTTATGCTGACCAGCATGGCAGACAAGGATGGAGCAATAAACTCTCGATGGGACTCATTTCTACGGGTGTGCAGATGAGAAAGCATCGGAAAATGCTTCGAAACGCGCTTACCCCAAACAACTGCCTCGCATACCGGGACGCCCAGCAAGAAGAGGCCCGAAAACTTGTGAAGCGAATTATCGAGACGCCAAACGATTGGATGCACCACATGCAAACGTCGGTTTCAACACTTCCGGCATCTTACCGTAGTGAACTCGCTGATAACTTAATACAGATTTGCTGCCACACTAATTTTGCGAATTGGCTATGGTGTAAAGGTCAAAGACACAGATGATCCATACGTTGAGATTGCTATCAAAGGATCAGACGCCATTAGCAGAGGAGGCGCTGTAGGATCTACGCCAGTGGATGTTTTCCCTTTCCGTGAGTCTTGATTCTATCTCAGTGAGATTCTGATTGCCTCTAATTCCGTCACAGTCAGATATTTTCCACATTGGTTCAAGCTCATACCGTCATTGCACTTCTCTCGAGAATGCATTCCTTGGGTATACAAACTGCATCAACTGCCGTTCTCATATACCCAGCGAGAAATGGTCTAGACCTCCGTGAACTCTATATTGCCCCAAACTAATGCGCCTTAGGAAGCTGGAATCGCCCGGACCTCATTTGTGAAAAGACTGCTGGAGGAGACACCAGAGAAGGATCTGAGAACTCCGCTCACTGAAAACACCGAAGCTATCACCATGGCTGACATCAAAGGTTGCGCAGGGGTGCTCTTTGTAGCTGGACAAGATACTGTAAGTAGCAAGTAACTTTCCTCAATCAGTCAGACGTGTTTCTAAACCCCTAGCAGACCTCGGGAACGTTGACAGTCTTCGCACTTGGAATGACTCTCAACCCACACGTCCAAAAAAAAGCGAGGGAAGAACTGGATATGATAATTGGACGCGAACGTCTGCCTACATTTGCGGACAGGGAAAAACTCCCGTACATAGAGTACATCATGCAGGAGACTTTCAGGTAATTTTCGAATAATTGTAAACTTTGCAACAAAGCCTAACAACAAGTTTAGGTGGGGTCCTGTGGTACCATTGGGTAAGATCTCTTTCTTGGCTATGGCTCTTTCTAACGACCACGTTCAGTTCTTCCACACAAGTCTGCAGAGGATGATACCTATAAGGGATACGCCATTCCAAAAGGTGATCTATGCCGATTCCTGCTGTGGATGTACCGCAAAGTAGCTGATCTGTAGACAGGGTAAGAATTTCAACCAGGAGGCTTTCCGATCTAACCCCGAGCAGTTCGCTGGTCATAGCCAACGCGTATGCTATGAACCGGGATGAATCAGTGTACAGCAACCCTGATGCCTTTTATCCCGAGAGATACAGACCTAAAGTCGAAGGGGGACTTGGAGAGCCTTTTCCGGTTGGGCACTTCGGCTTTGGACGCAGGTATGAGTCTTCCCCTTGCAGTGATAGAAGGTTCCTCATAGTCGACAGGATTTGTCCGGGATTGCACTTGGGTTCGGCAAGTGTTTGGATATCAATCGCGACCATGCTTGCTACACTTGACATCTCAAAAGCGAAGGACTCTGATGGGAACGATATAACACCTGATCCAGGATGGACTACTGGTCTTACGGGGTAAATGCAGCTCGGCAGGTTATTGATTCGTGAGCTAACAGGTATTTTAGTCATCCGGAGGTATTCGAGTGCAGCATGAAGGCGCGGTCCGAGAACGCTGCCGCGTTGGCTGCTCGGACTTGAAGAATATTCCCGCAGAATGAAAGCCAGAAATCTATGGCATCAACAGGAAACGAGGAAGTTTGCAATATTGAAGAGTGCTCTTTCCTTTCCAATGTCGTGGGACCTAAGTGATGGAGTGTACAGGAGAGGGCTGTTTAGGATTGACAAATTTCAGATGATTTTCCATATGACTTGACCTGCCTTCTTCCGACACGCTTCTCTACATCTCAGCCTCCATTCGCACACTGGCACTGCTTGTAATCGCTCGATGCCGCACCGGGACAAGAAACAGACTCGAAGTTTACAATGGGATTGTCTCCCAAGACCTGTCCAACCGCCGAGCTGCTAGCCATAATATCAAAATGATACTGAAAACCATATTGATTCTTGCCGCCCACATTAGGACACCACTGCGCATTGCCGTTGTTCGGACACAGATTCGTCGCCATGACAATGATACTCTGGCCACTGGCTCCTCCTGCGCCGCAGCCGCTGCACGGTGCGTTGCCGGTGGAGGTCAGCTTGAAGCATTTGCCACAGCCTGAACCGCACCACGATTTCCCGCCACTGTCGTAGAGGGCTTGTGAGACAGCTGCAGAGTAGATACCGGAGCCGATATTGCTCTGATGGATGTGTAAGTGAGGTGTTTGGATGAGGATATACTACTGACCTGCCAACTGAACATTGAATTTCCTGATGAGGGACCGCATCCGCAAGCACCTTTCAGTCCATCATAGTAGCGCTACTCGATTATCAGCAAGGGATACCTTGAAGATTGGAAGACATGGCATACGGTAGTAGTTGCTTGGCCACTTTGCGCAAGAGCAGACGCAAAGAGTGCGGCAAGGGTCACGAAGAGGGTGGAAGTTCTCATGGCAGCGAGTTGTGGGACTTCAAAGGACAGCTATGGATTCCGTATGGAGCTGACGCGGGATTCCACACTTCTTGGATATTTATACCACCATTAGACAACATCGAAAAGAGGGGGTGTAATAACCTCGGAACGGGCTGGCCAGTGTTTAGACCAGTTTGACGTAACCTCTAAGGAAGATATCCATCAAGACTTGGACTAATAGGAAATTAATGGGATGATAGTAGGCCGGTACAGCCATGTTAGCCAAAGGGCGGTGGTGTTCACAACCCCACCATAGTTATCCCTCCAGTTAAATGTACCCCGCGATTGCGGTAGTCGTAGCTCCGGGACAATTGCCCATGGAAAAAGCTTCCAAGTGGAGAGACTAAGTTCGGCTTCCCGGTCCGCTTCATTCGGCCGTTTTATATATATCCATCTTGGTCCAAGGAACAGTAATCCGCCCCCTCATAGACGTCACTTGACGAAACTCATTTCTTCGGAATATCACAAGCCAATAGCTAAGGAAATAAAATGTAGGCAGACGATGGACATACGTTGAAACAAGCTTCTGTGCCACGAGGCTGGAATTTGAAGGAACGAGGGGTCGCGGATAAATGAAGTTCGGGCAAATTCGTCAAGATGAACGAAAGGACTAAGCAGGTACTGACGTCGGGAAAAGTGGGGTATCAGACGGTAATAAAGATACTTGCAAAACATATTCATGGTGTGAGCTAATTTATATACTGCGCCCTTTTGACGGGCGCCTATGGTGCCGATACAGTAAGTCCAAATCACTCACGCCGCTCCTTCCTATTGTGAATTAGTAAATCAATTCTTGAAAGTCCTTGGACGAAACATACCTTTCGCTGACCAACAAAGAATCCCAAGCCAAAAGTGTTTGTTTTGAAAGTAATCTTGCTTCCCTTGGGGACTGCGCCCAGGTCAGCATCTACCCTATTGTCTTTACTGGAATTGTGATATCCTCACAGTAGAACACATCGCCCTTGACGGCATGCACCGTCTGTCCAGTCTCATCACTAATATCAAACTCGCCATCGACAATGATCTTCATCTCATGGTATGTATACTCGTACACGAGTGGGGTGCCCTTCTCCAGTCTGTAGAAGCCTGCCGATATTGGGGATGTAGGATCGTTGGGCTCGGAAGTTGCGATGTCGCCGAGGAAGGCATTCTCGTTGGCAATGAGGGGTGGCTTGAATTCGGTTTGGGCACCGCCGAAGTGCTTGAAGGCTGGGGGAGACATGCTGGCCTTTTCGGGTGTAGGGGACTTGAGGGATTTGGTTTTGCTAAGTAAGGAACCCATTGTTAGCTGGTGGTGCTGGAATGGTATGAAATAGTATGATATGATTGAGATCTAGGTGGATATCGCGAAAGTTGTAGGATGGCAGAGAAACAAGTATACATACTGGCTTGGTTTCTTATCTGTTGGACGTGTAAATGTACCTAATGCGGTGAGGATGAAGCTTTTGCACTTGTGTGGTGATAAGTAGGACTGCAGATCTGGAAATGTTCCCTCTCTTTGTGCAAGTAAGCAGCACGACATTATCTCTTATAAAGACCTCTTCCCAGTAGAACATGAGCTTACCAACCCCGCTATAGAAAGGGAACCCCTCAATTGGAGCCGCATAGCTATCTGAGGACTTGATTGCTGCTTTGGGCGATAGGGCTCATATTGGCTCTGTAGATGGGCAGATGCGGCCTTGGCCCCGCAGAGAATCTGGGGATCCAAGCCTGTGATAGATGCTGACTGCGGTCCTTTTCCGTGGAGGATTCGGGATAGCCAGTGGCATCTATACCATTAGCCCTGTTGGGGGGTCATCGGCCGCCAGGACCTGCAACCAGTCGAGCTGCGACGTAAACTCCATTTGGAAATGCGTCTCTCGTAGCCACAGACATCGCGAATGTTGGCTCTCCGTGGTTGTAGCGATAAGAGAAGTTCGAGGATATTTTGCCCGAATCCGGTCAAGAAGTTTCTCGCCTAGCCCCTCACCAAGTTTGCTCTCACTGCAAACACCATCTCCACCAAAATGACTCGCAATAAACCCCGCCTCCAAGTCGCGCTCTACGCTCGTCCAAAGCACCCAGGGACATATCATTACGCCCTCTTCATCACTCCCAAAAACCCTCGATCTCGTCCCGCCATAAAGCTCCACGTTAAGAACACGCTGATAAACGTCTCTGGGGCTGTCTCTTCACCGTGGCGATTCGAGCGCGTTGAAATTTCAGACTTCAGCCTCGAGTCTAGGCTTCTGGTACTTGTCACAGTAGGCAAAATCATTGTACCGAGAGACGAAGTAGAGGCGTTTTTAAAGGGAAACGTGAAGATCTATTAAATCGATGATGAAGATCATGTGATAACTAAATATTTCAACTGTGTAACCTGGGCGAAGAACGCATTCGAGGAATTGAGAAAATGCGGAATGGTGAACGGAGCGGGGAAGTGGGATGATGTCCGAGCGAGAGCAGTCCAGTTCGTGGAGCTGAAACGATTGGAAGGTAGGTGGGAGGTGGGCTGGAAAGGAGAGGCTGGAGTTCCGACCTTGAATGTGGTGCTGGAACGGAGTCTGTCACTGAGGGAAGCTTGCATTTCGATATATCTCGCGTTGTTGTTTTTGCATATACCAACCGCGAGTTCCGGGTTACATTTGCTTGGGCGCCGTTATTCAGGGAGAAATTTTCATGCGAACGGCACTTCTTCAAAAGATTCAGGATGACCAGTGAAGACACGAAATTCAAAAAAGCCCACATAGGCAAATACATATAATTATCCGTATGTCAAATGATTAAAATATCCCAATGTTAGCCCACTCATTTATATCCAGGTATCATCCATCCAATCCATTTTGAAACGCCACGCTCAAGTGCATGTTAAAATTTAACCCCCCAATGTCTCTCAGAACCCACCTACTCGCCTCTCCCTCCAAGTCTACACTGACACCCCCCTTCTCATCAAGCCAAGCCCCCTCATCCGTAATCTCGATTACTTTCGAGCTATGCACGACTTCCTGCCTGCTAATCCCCGCCACATCCCTTGGGATCCATATCCGTGGCGACCTCTTCCTCATGCTTGGCGGGCTATACGCATCCTTCATCATCGAACTTTCATAGACATATTCGGGGGCGTTTTCTGGAACTTGCTGTCGTAAAATGTGATAGTCGGCGAAGACCTCGGGATGTAGGAACTTAAGGAGAAAGTTTGGTTTTATGTTTGGATCGGGTGTGATCCAGGGTGTCCAGAAATCGATCTTGGCTATGATACCTGGGATGGGAGAGGCTTCGAACTTCTTCCTTGCGAATGAAGTGGCTGTGGTAGTGGTGAGATTCACCGCAGCATCTACGCCCTCTACACCCAAGGCCCGTGAAGTTTGTTCGCCATGGCTGACTTGGTTAGCCGGGTCCGAAGGGTCGAAGTCGGAATCATAGCCATTTTGCTGTTGTTCTGCATCTAAGTTCTCAATAACGTCATGCATATCTTCGAGGTTTGCAGCGTGGAAGATACTGTTCCCGGATTTTCGTAGTGCTTCTTCGGCGGCGACAGTTCGGGGCAGATTGTACAGAAGGGGACCGAGAGCGTCGTTGAGAGAGATGTGTATTAGAGCGGTGAAAATAAGAAGCCCAAACATCATTATCAGGGGCACATAAGCACCTTTAACGCCAAAGAGGCCGACCATGCATATTTCGGATAGATAGACTCCGGCGAGCGTCTGTTTGAGAGCACGAGGGTAGTGCAGGCCTCGAGTGTCGCGCTCTGAAGAGTATACGTAGAGTAAATTCCAACGGTAAGTGCTGTATATAAGAAACAGACCAATAGTTGCGACACCAAGGACTATAGGCGCGATGAGCGAATATGAGATTGCTGGGAGTTGTCAGTCTAATCTCATCGACTTTGGCAGGAAGGTGTTAGGACAGACCAATGACACCCATATTCGTGAAAACTGGATAAACGCTTCCCCAGTGAATCTTTCTCAGACGGTGATAGCGTGCAGAGATAAGTCGTGGATTCCCTCCAGAGTTGCCCATCAGACGATGCCGAAAGACACTTCCCAAATGAACAATTCTTGTAGCACTCATAGCCAGTCCTTGAAGGATGAAATATGAGATGTAAAAGTTCGATGCCTTGGGCAGATTAGCGGAGAGTAACCCTCGAGCTGACATGGGGTCTTTTATGATACTGCCGATGGCGTTGGAAGCGGCCGATGTGAGTGTTGTTATGAGGAACACTTGCACGATCTGGAAGAGGAAGTACGCATTTTGGACAAACAACTCGACCTTGGCCTCCGTTGGAACACCAGCTTGTCGTGCGCAGGCTACCGATGTTAGTGACATCGCTCGAGAACGGGCATCGTACTGTACCTCTTAATATAAATGGAACTATTGACATGAGCGTTGCGAGAGCCACAGCGGGAAGTAGCCCTGATATCAATCCGAGCACGACACTCGGTAGATCATTGATCCACCCCAGGAAACTTGACAAGGGAGGCGTGGTCGTCAAGAATTTAATACTAGATATCATTCCAATCAAAGCAGCTGGAAGGGACCAGAAGATGACCAGGGCTGCTATGAATCCTTGGATCAAGAACCTACGAATGATCCTTTCCCACCAACGGAACTTGAGGGACGACCATATGATCTCCTGTGGCCGAACTCCGACGATATCTGGGACCATGTGATTCGCGCGGTGGTGAGCCAACGTTTGATACGCGCTCTGCGCATCAACTTGGGTATGAAACTCGATGAAAACAGCTGGAATAGGCGCCGCCTTGCCTTTTCGATATTGGGCTCGCAACTTGGCTATTTTCGGGGCAAGTTCCTTGAGTCGACTGCGAGTCCATTTTATGGTATCAACCCTTCTTCCATAATTTGCAATAGGCCTATGAACCGGTCTTTGACTGTAGGGTATCCACTGGGCTGCGACAGAACCATTGATTTCAGGCGAGGGGCCAGTGAAGTCATAACTCGTTTTCAAAATTGGCGTTCCGTCAGCACGCGTAAATTCTTGTGGTGAAGATGGGCTGTGTGGACTCATTGGGCTCATTGGACTGATTGGAATCGTGGGGCTGAGGGAGCTTGCCGTACTGACGGGATTCACAGATGCTTCTGCTTCTTTTGAAGACCCCGCATCCAGAGACTGGGGTGAAGTTTTAATGTCGGGATGGCCATTCTTTACTGCTTTCCGGTATGCCTCATTTGCTTTCTTGATCAATAATATTTCTGCTTTCTCCAACCGATCTGCAGTTTGTTCGCGTTCCTTCACTAGTTCGTCCAAGTCTTCAGTCTCGCGAGGAATCCAGATATTTTTGACGGTATCACCGAACACTCTTCGAAGCTTCCTCTCATCGAGAATCTGCTGGGGGACAGAGGTGAACAACACTGTCCTTGAGGAGAGCCGACTGGAATATAATGGAGACAGAAGGTATGCTTGTCTCAGGCTGATGAAGTATACACATTCTCGAGTCACCATATAGAGGATGAAGCCTGCCCAAATTAGAACACTGGCTGGTCAACCAATTATGTTACTTACCGAAGAATATCCAAGCTAAGAAAGCATGCAGGAAGAACCAGCTCGGGTGAGTGACATTTCCGAATGTGAGTGAATCCAATTGCACACTGATTCCTCCTCCACGAGAGTGATAGGGAAGTAGTATCGGCCACGTGATGAGGGTTCCAACTCCACATATCACACAGAGGATCTTCAGATACCGAAGGAAGAGGAAGCCATCGAGTGATGAGTGATTCAGGACTACAATATCCGGAGTTTGATAGAAAGGTTTGAACCAATTGAACCAGCCAGTTGGAAGAGGCGGGGATCGGTCACTGAAAAGTCAGACAAGCCCAGATAGTCGCCTCAAAGATCACTTTCAACAAATGGAATACATACTAAACATCAAGGCTGCTTAAGAAGGTTCTTGGGGAATATGCACGAGGTATTTTGCGGCGCAGGGTCAAGAATATAAGAACGCATACGACGGCATAAATCGCCAGGGGTATCAAAGTTGTGAATAGGGTCGCAAAGGATGATGAATTTGTGCCCTGCGTCGGCACTCGGGATACTGAGGTTGCAGTTCCATTGTCCCTGGCAGACCCAACTCTAGGGTCGCTGCTTGCGTTCTGTTGACAATTTCATCAGCATTTCGCCTCCACGGTTCTCCAGGGTCGCACGAGAGGCTTATCTTCGAACGGAAGGCGCCACGTTGATGAAGCACGGTGTCAAGACTTACGATGTCTCTTCTCAGGTCATACAGAACATTCACAAGACTCATATCGTTGGTTTTCAACGTTTGAAGGACATATTCGTGTCTGGCGGCTGGAACAGCAGGTGTCTTGCATTTTAATATTCTTGGCGGCCCGGTTGTGTAAGCGACAGCTGGGGGCGGACCGGGGTTAAGGGGCTGGTTTATTAGATCTGCTCACGGCCGTCCCGAAAAGTGCGATTTTGACGTGTCATTGGGCCGTGTATGCAGATTCCCGAAATGCACTACGCCCCCTTTAGACTTTGCCAAGTATCACGTGTATTTTAGGAAGTATATTTTTTGCAGAATAAACCTCTCACTTCAGAATCGGATTCGGGATATTAATTACGTGCTTCCAACTACTCTTTCTCCCCCTTTTTGCAAGTTTAAGGAAGCACATTTCACGTGTGAACATTCTATATTTCCACGTGCTACATAATTTTACCCCTCTTATCGCATCCCTGTCGCCACCAACGCCATCAATACTTCTAGATCCCCAACCAAAAGCGAGGATTTTTCATGAAGTGTGTTCGACCACCGCAAAAGGTCTTCCAGGCCCCCGTTTCTTTCTGTTTCCCATGACCGATGACATACGAACATTTCCATCGCCTAGCGGTGTGTTGTACAGTCCCTCCTTGCCATTCGACCACCACTTGGCAGTGGGAACGCCAGCGTACGCTCGCCGCTTTTCTTGACTACCCCCTAAACCTGATCCGGTAATGGGTCACCCCATCAGCTGCACAAGTGGCCTGTCATTCGATAGCCCGTTGATGGGTCTCGGACCCCGAAAAGAATAAGAATAACGGCCTTGGCTGTTTCTTTTTCCAATCCCTCCCATATCTAAGCATTTTCAATAACTTCAGCCTCGACTTTGACCGCGTTAGAATTACTGCAAGGATTGAAAGATAGTACAAGGAAGGAGTCTTCCGGCCTTCGTCATTGGCGTATCGCGACAGTCAAACAAAGAAGAGATTGTCGATCAATTCGGGGTCTTTGTGACTTGGTTATTATTTCGCTGCGGCGATAATTAGAGTCATAATTGAATCCTTGCTGTTCCACTCGAAATTAGGATCTCTTGGACCATCAACCCGCTATCGACGACCGATCGTCCCATACGCGACAATTCTTACCTTTCGTAGAAGACACAATCTTGAGAACGCACCAACGATGTTCTTCAAAAATATCCGCTCGAGGTCAAAAGGTTCCGAAGAGAGTACTAAACAAAGCATCTTTCGTATAACCTCGACAGACTCGCACTCGCAGTCGACCTACCAGAGTAAAGATAACGACCCCACCAAACACAACGCTTCTTCGACAGCGTCGCCTATGAGCGATGAAGAGGCTGATGATTATTCAAAATTCCTAGAGCAAGCCAAGAAAGACGCAGAGCAGGCAGAGAAGTTGAAGATGAGAGAGATCAGAGAGGCTGAACGCAGGAAACGGGAGGTTAATATGAGTCCCTGGGGGAGCCGCATGTAGTGCCCAGGGCAGTGGGGTGAGAACGAGGCGTTATTGCGACATCGCGAATTTACGAAATCGGAACTTTACTGGAGTTTTGAAGGGTGGGGGCTGGCGATCGACGAGGATTACTATGCAAGACCACTCTCTTTTGACGCATCTACCGGCATGGCATCTTGGTAATGCGGCAGATAATTGCCAACACTCAAGGTCTGTGTCCTCCGTGTCCCGAATCAATTGCAATTACTTACAACCTTGATGCAGATCCATGCACGTTGCTTTTCATTTCGGTTTGCTCGGACAGATCATTCGTCCTAATGGCCTGATTCGGGAACACACCTTTTTGATCTGAGATGCAGGAATATTTATTGAAGAGGCAATGGGAGGACATCCTGGGAACGGCGTTAGCGCGAAATGCGAATACCCCTGATTTGCTCGCGCGTCCATCTTCTGTATTTCAGGCATGCGAGCGTTTGATCGTTGCTATTCTTTTTGTTTCCATGGGCTGAATAAATAATCTCATCACAATCATCCGGACCTTTTCCTTCTCTTGCCCTGTATTGCGTATTCGATATCTCTCCATTCATACCCATGCCTACTCGGTGAGTCTAAATCAATAAGTAGTCCTGCAAAAGTCATATATGGTGGGCTTTTCCTGGCGCTCTGGCCATGTCTTCATGGACGCCCTTACCCTATATTTCTTCCTCGAAAACTAGCGCTCTCGATAATACATTCTCATTATCTCTTCTCTGCCAGATTAATGAAGTCGAAGATACGCTTCCCTGGTTGATCGTCGAGCAATGCAATCCACATAAACGACTTCAATATCTCCTGCATGTCCTTCCAAGTTTTAACTTCGCATCTGCTAGCGTATTTTCTTAACCGTTCTCTCAGCCAGTCTTCGTTTGGTACGTTGAAGATTGAAGTAGCTCCAGTCATCAACAGCCAAAGCATATATCGTGAAGAACCCCCGTCAACGCGCTCAAAGTCCAAGATGCAGCTTCGGTAAGCGGCGGGAAAGTGATGATACGACGGTCTGATATCTTGCCACTGCAAGAAGACATGGTAGCAAAAGCACAACAAACCCTGCCGGGCAGAGTCGTCCATGGACCCTTTGGCGAAACTCATGTCGAGCACGCGATAGAACACCGCAATCATAGTCTCATAGATGATTTCTAGGCGGATGAATCGTTCAGTTTGCGTCCCGAGATTCACAAGGAGGCAGAATTTCTTCATAGCCAGCCAAGCAGTCGCTAGGTCTTTGTCCATGTTCTGAGTCATGTCAACGTCTTCGTAAGTCTCGATCTTGTTGTTAGAAGCTGGCAGCACCTCATCGGGATAATCGATGAATGGCTCTGAGGCGTCACAGAAAAAGAGGCGAGTAGACCCGTTGAGGAGCGCGATTCCTAAGTCACATCTGAGGGTAATTAGTAAATCCAATCAGTGACGAGACTTCGGCCAAGCCTTACCTCAACATCTCGATTAGGAGATGTTTGCCCTTGAAAACACCCAAGCCTCCTCTCAAATTCACCATTTTGCGAAGACCCTCCATGTGCAGCTTTGAACCTTGAAAGTCTCCAAAGAAATGTGAAGCGCCAGCAAGCTTCAACACTGCACCCATCGTCGTGTCCGATATTTTCACTTCATTATCTTCTCCTAGGAGTCTGTCCTGGAGGAGATTGAGGCCTTTCTGCAAATGCAGCATCGCTGTTGGATTGGTGTCGCAGCCCTTGTGCCGCAATATCCTATCGATAAAGCTTTCTATAGCAAACACTGTTATATGAAGAGCTGCGACGTCTTGTCCAAGGACGTTAAGCCACTCTTTGTTGTCTGCCTCGAAACCGATCGCCATCATTAGCGGAAATATGATCTTCATTGCATCTGAGGACACTAGTTTGAAATTAAACTCAGCATCAACGAGTGAGATGACTAAAATACTAACTTTTTGTCGTACTTATAAGTATCAACGGATCTACTTGACTGGCATTCTCAAGGAATGAGAAGTCCGAACCGACACGCAAGGGTGCTGGTGGTGTATACAGCTGGACTAAATCTTCCATCTTTACTCGTGACGCTTGATAACGGCCAGCGACTGTTCCCCAGCTTGATTCTCGGCGGCTCTTATCAAGACGCGGCTTTTTCTGCTTCTTGCCGCGCATTACATGACTTCGGATCAACTTCCTAGTGGCTGGATCGACTTTTTCGATGTTTGACGACGTAATAAAATGCATCCCGGCAGACGAGTTCGATAATCCGTTAAATCTGTTTGGTTGTACCATTTCGAAGGTCTTGGCTCTTCGAAACTGTTTTCCCGATTGATATATGAGAAGGAGAGTTCGTAAGGCGAGACGCACTTCTCACGACGTTAGCGCCAAGCTTGCTGTTTGGGGACCTAAGCATCTTAATTGGTCATTCCGTAACGCCAAGACTGCCTTTGTATGCCGTTTTGAGTTAAGCGGTGGGGCACGGGCAAGGATTCTAGAAGTGAGCATTTATACTCGGAATCGGAGCAATAGAGAGCCATATCTTCTATAAAACACCGAAATCTTGTCTCAATCATGAAATTTATACATCTTCTTCTCCTTATCTTGCCAACTAGATACCGAAACCACTTCCTTAATGGCTCAACTCAGATCGGTTTTAATAACAGGTTGCTCCGCTGGAGGCATTGGCGCAGCTTTGGCTGAAGCTTTCCAGCAGAAGGGATATCGAGTCTTCGCAACCGTACGGAATCCGTCGAAGATCTCACAGAGTCTTTCCAATGCTGCAAATGTCAAGATTATGACACTGGACGTTTTGTCTTCCCAGTCAATTGCTGCTGCTGTCGAGAGCGTGAAAGGCATAACTGGGGGTGGGCTTGATGTGCTTGTCAACAACAGTGGCGGAGGATTGACTTTACCAGCACTAGACGTTCCGATTGACGAGGGCAAGAAATTGTTTGATCTCAACTTCTGGGCTCCTTTGGCAATGCTTCAGGCCTTTGCACCTCTTTTGATACAGGCAAAAGGGTGTCTCGTCAACAACTCGTCTGCTAATGCCTATCTCCCAATGCCAGTAATGAGTAAGTCCGCAAGTAAATCTGAAATGTCTTGACTAACCAAACCAGGCATGTATAATGCCTCGAAAGCCGTTCTTACCATGGCCAGCGAGACCTGGCGCCACGAGCTCGAACCACTTGGTGTGAGAACCATTACCCTTCTTACCTGTGCTGTCAAAACCAACTTCTTCGAGAACTATCACGAAAGCAATCTACCAGAAACCTCGAAATATCATGGAATTCAAGAATTTATTCACACCCTCACGGACGGCAGCATGCAAGCTAAGGCCATCAGCTCGAAGCAGTATGCGACAAAAGTAGTTCAAGAGGTCGATAGAGGCGCGGCTGGACAAATATGGGCGGGTACAGATGCTTTCTCCGCTCGGATAGCAGTATCCTTGCTGCCAAACTCGATTATAGTAAGTTTTGAATGTTTTTGGACTTTGACTTCAGCATATCTAATTTCGCTAGCAGGACATGATCGTAGAGAGCGTTGTGCCTTTTTCTAAGGAAATGGCCAAAGCCAACAAAGAGGCAAAGGCTTGAGGGCTACAAAGTTAATAGACTTGTAGGAATATGAATATGGCATTGTGGAGAGGATGAGGCGGTGGTGTTAGTTTATATCTATGTGGTGAAATCTCTTTTCTTTCCATCATCTTCTAAATTTCGTCGCATGTTGTAGTTATTTTGCCAAGTATAAATTGATCACTCATATGTGACATGCAGCTTTATAATTAGCATATCATGCCTGTAACCATCCGCCTTCATCGGCCCCTGTTCAGTTCGCAGTTCGCTCTTTGGCAGGTTCCTCTCACAACGGATCACTGAGGCGTTGTATCAGACCATTGAAAGCAACAGCGATCAATTTTCAGATTTCTAGTCAGAGCCAGAAACATCAACTGAGAATCGAAAAATTTTACCCACATTTCCTTTCAAATTCCCCGCCTAGTATAGGAGTGAGCGTAGAGCGCGTTGGCGGGGTTTGCGTCGCGCTGAGATCGAGATTTTAGAATACATCGGGGTGCACTTCTTGGATAGATATTAGTTGAGGTCACGGATTGTGATAATCAAATAATTGGTTCCGTAATGTGGAGAGGAGAGTGGGGGGAGGAAAATCCTTTAGCGCATCTGGATCGCCCAATGCCCTGAAGAGGTCCCACAGCATGGCGAAAAATTTGTTGATGTAGCGTATCACCCGCTAAATGGCAGACGCTGGGGGCAAGACTTTAGCGAGCAACTCACTATAAACTTAGAGGTCATCGTCCACTAAAACTAGCCGAGAGGTTCACAGTGACTTTCCATAGATTAGGATTAATGATCATGGCGTCTGTATTATTTGATAGAATGAAGATATACTCTCGGCATTCGTGTGGTCTGATTTTCCAGAATTGCTTTCTTTTAAAATCTGTTGTTTATCTTCTACCTTAGTTGCTAGGTGAAACTGCTACCAGGCCAACAAAGTAAATATTTACCTGGCAACTTTACAGGTCGTATATGATACCACACGATTTTTACTTTTACCAAGGGAACTTCTCTTCTCTTCATACTTCTGCGCTCTGGAACAGGACGGTGAAACCTCAAGATATGCAGAATGCTGGAATTGCAACGAGATTTTCGACCTAGTTCAAAACGAGCGCGGAGCCTGTGTCTGGCATCCAGGTAGCGTCCATCGAATGCAATTCCGCATGCAGAAGCTAACTTAATTGCAGAAGCGAAAAATCCGAATCTCGAATCACCTGTCTGGCAAAATCACCACTTGTGTCGCCATGGCCCGATGCCTAACTTCAAAGATGACGGTAACATTGCCGTGGGCTTCTTCTACCCCTGCTGCAACAAAAACGGAAGGAGTATCGGGTGCAAGGAGACGAAACACAAAACAGCTAAAAATCTCGTTCTGATGCCCAGAGAAGTCCAGAAGCCGAGGCCGCTGCCTGTGGTCTGGTCAAGATGTGTACGCTGCTCAAGTCCCTTCAATGGAAAGACCAATCACAACAAAGCTTGCACCTATCATACAGGTTTACGCCACGCCAGATGTCACCCTCAAAACAAGAATACTGATACTTGACTAGGGTATAAACGAGTAACATATCGTTGGGAGTTCTGGTGTGATCATGATGTGCGATATCATGGGAAATATGACACTTTCATTGATGACCCATACTACGCAGACGGATTTGAATGGTCTTGCTCCAGAAAGCCCAGTGGAGAGTATGGCTGCGAGACGGAGTACCATATAAAGAGGGGAGGATACTGATAATCCAGACTGCATGCAGAACATACAGCCCAGGCCGTGTGTGTAGCATCACTGTATACTAGAAACCCCTAGTGTGTGATGAGAATGAGTTACATGGTAGCCCTAAAATCGAAAGGCGTAAGATCAGTAGCCTGCGAAGAATTTCGATCATAACTACTGTGTTAGAGCTCCGAGTGACGAAACCTAGTGCTTGGCCACGAAGACGGTTTGGCTCCCTTGTAACTACCAGCAATTTCATCTGCCTCCCGCCAGATCTCTTCGCACTCGTCGCACTCCCCACAATCATCGGTATGGCTTTCCATCCTTTCTTTCGCAGCTTGCGCAGCTCCAAAATGCTAGTATATGATCAGGCGCCAAGCCATTGGAATCCACTGTCGCCCTGGAGTTCGCAACTGTATCTATGAATAATTTCTCTCTCGCATGGGTGCCAACGAGAATCAATTTGTCAGGCCTTTGAGAATCGATCAACTGATTGATCCACTCAGTCATGCTTTTTGATGTGAGTCCAGCTCGCGCCGAGAAAGCGACTGGGTTTGTGGCCCAAGAGAACAACAGAGTCTGCATCACGGACGCCACAACCACACTCCCGTCGTACTCGATTGTCATGATATTTCCACGCCCCTCGCATTCAAAAGCGTCGCGACTGATCCGGCACAGTTCATATCCAGCTGCAGTATATGCTGAAGAAGGAGATGTTTCGATATTCAATACTCGTCCGAACGTGCTCTCGACGGCGTCGATGATATGGCAGACTTCTTCAGTATCCATGAGCCAAGACGGTATCTGGATACCAACAGCTAATTCGAATAGCTTTTTAGGGGACAAGTCTTTGAAAGGGGGAAGCTTAAGGATTTGATCTTTGATCAGAGTTGTCGCCGGATGGACTTGTGGTAAAATAGGCGTCTGCTGGCCTCCCCTCCACACCCAGTTAAAGATTGCAGGGATGATTTTGGGGAACTTTAGGTGGAAATTCAAGACAGTAGACTGTTGTACAGGTTCAGAACATCGAAATGTCGACTTTTGAAAGCCCAGATCAAGAGCTTGATCGAGGATAGGCTGCAACAGGTTTTTGTACTCTTGGGAAGCATTTATAGCACCAGTTGGTACCATCGACCCATTATGAAAGGCAATGGCGGAGGACCTAAGACATACTCAGCACGGATATAGCACGGCACTTAAACTCACTGACAGGCTAGTAGCATGTATCTGAATACCGTGTGCCTCACCCAAGAGATTCTCCAGCGGCACGCAAGACGTACACAATCGGTGTGCAAGTCTTGAGGATGTTGAGAGAAAAGCATAATATGTGATAAGTTTTAGACTTTCTCTGAAGTGCATGATTTCGGAGAGCCAGTTCAAAGAATGCTCAACTCTTGATGTGCTAACGAAAAAGAGTAGAGAATATTAAGGTTGGGTGAACTGTTGGATACACGTGGTCACAAAGTCATGTGTTCGGGACTGACTTTACTCAGGGAAGAGAGAGGGGATCGGCGAAAATGATTGAGTGGGAAGCACATCGCAATTCATTATTGAGAGCTTGACCTACTCCTCCACCCGATCTGCCCATCTTCTTCTCGCCCAGTAGTACCCAATTCCAACAGCCCAGACAACGATCAAGACAATCGCCTGCACTGGTGCAAACACTGCGCCCCTGACCACGACAAACCCACTCACTACGACGAAAACTGCGGGAATTAGTACGAAAGGCTTATATGGCCTTCGTAGGTCTGGCTCTCGATATCGTAATACAATTGCCCCGAGGACTGTGAGGAAAAAGAAGGTATATTCGCCAAGGCCATTGAACGTTAACAGGGCCCGGAAGTTCCCAAAGAGGATATACAGCGTCGAGAGAACCGTAGATAAGATCAGGGAGTTAATGGGCGCATCAGATTTGGACGACTTCGCTGATTCGGAGGCATTCGTATTTGAATCAGATCTGGTGCCAATCTTTCCCACGACGCCGAAGAGGCGAGGGAGCCAATGCATGTTGGCAGCTGCTACAGTCATACGTCCGACGACGAAAGAATTCCCAAGCAGGGCACCTGCGACCACCAAGCAGACCAGTACCGCAGCCACGATGCCGAATGCGGGGCCCATGAGACGAGTTATCGCAGTCTTTTTGATGGGATGTCAGCAACCAAAGCGGCAGATCTTGAAGAATTTGAAACTTACCACTGCCACGCTGTCAGTTGTGGAGACCAACTTCCAAGGTAGAAGAATATAGTATGCCGCATTTGCAGCAATAAAACAGAGTATGATAGTTGGAAGGGAGATGTTGATGGCAAGCGGGAGCTGCCGGGCTGGCTCCTTGAGTTCGGCCGTGATGTAAACAGCCTACAGGGTATCAGTAGTCTCTTCGGTGGATAGTATGACCCTCTTCGAGCTCACCTTGTCCCATCCGGAATAAGTCCATAGTGCCCCGTATAGTGCTGTCGAATAATGGCCTAGTATATCCCATTCGCCAAGTTCTCCCCAGTGAATGATACTTCCATCTGGATTGACAGTATCCCTGTGCCCAAACCAGGGTTTAGTGGACCAGTCTCGTCCTCCAATGTCTCTGTCAGGGTCTGATGACCCAATTATAACAACTACAACTCCCGCCACAACAACTCCCACGATACTGACAAACTTTGTTACCACAAAGAAGGTGTTGAGGCGCGTACTTGCTTTCGTGCTGATAGAATTCGCTCCATTGACAATAAATAACACCACAACGGACAAAAGCTTGTGCTTGATTTGCCCGGCTTGGTCAGTTACTCCAGCCGCAGAGAAGATACTTTCTATGAAGACAATGCTTAGGATTGCAAGCGTTGCAGGCATGATGGCAACGACCCAAGTCCATGCAGCAAGGAAGCCGAAGACATCGCCGAAAATGTGTCGGAGATATGGCTGTACGCCCCCTGGCGATATAGATCAGCACTTTGCTATAGTATGAAGGCACAGATACGAGAATAACACACCTTCTCCAGGAATGGCAGTTCCCAGCTCCGCCAAGGTAGTCGCTCCCGTCCATGCGAGAACCCCACCAACGAGCCATATTACCAACGCTACACCGGGCGATGGAACGTTGGCATCAATGCTGCCAGGCGATGTGAAGATGCCACTTCCAATTACAATACTTATTATGATAGCGAACGCTTCGGTGGCCCCGAGATTCCGTTTGAAGGTACCCCGCGATTGCTCCGGAGTCCCCTCGGCGGCACTATGATCTGACCCCTCATGGTTGACGAGGAGTGGCCTTTCAGCTTCGTCTCGACCTGTTTCCTCGTTCTGTGGCATTTTCTGAGTGCAATGAAAATTGAAGCTTGAAGGGAGAAAGAGAAAAGGTTGATTGTTGTCGAGAGATGGCGTGACAGTCGCGTGGGGACACTATGCCTAAAATAGAGATGATTACCACAAAAAAGGTATCTTCGTAGGCTTGAGCTAGTAGGCTGTAGAGAAATACTCAAATATCATTTTGCTATACTATTGAGATTCAGTGATATCAGATGAAATGCAATACGTGCATGGTACATCAGTGTCTAAAGTACCAAAAGTTCCTATAAGCGCTATCTCGGGAAGGCGCGGCAACTCGCGTTTTGTTTATCCCGACTTCAACTTTCATCTTCTCCTTCTCCGAGTTATTTCCTAGTTTACTTTCTCCGGCATCGAGTCATGAGCAGCGCATACCCCTGAGTCAATCTTCACAAGTTTTTCCTACGGTGGACGACGGCATCGACGACGGCATCCGCGACATGAAGGAAACGCCTGGTGCCGAGGTTTCCGGCATCGCCAGCAAGCCGCATCATAGCCCATTCTTGATACCATGAATGTCGAATTTGTGATAGCGCCGAGGGTATAGAAGAGACCAAAACTGACTATGCCAATAAGTAAGGGACAGTCTGTTGAAGAAAGAGGACGACACAGACAAGAAGATTTCGGTGAAAAGTCTTGATTTTCCAGTGCTTTGACCCACTGAAACTCGCTAAGCTGTCCTGTCAAGCCCGACAACCGCAGTCCCCTTAAGGCCAACGAGACTGAAAAGTTAGCGCTGAATTCCGTTATACAGGGGCCGCCAGCTTTCAAGGTCTGTCAAGGTGTTTCAGTGAGTCCACACGCTGGAAGTTTAAGACTGTATAACCAAATCTCTGTACAACGGGAATAAAGAACTCGGTGTATAAAGAGAACTTCGATCCAAGCCAACGTTACACTCAATGATGAACGTTTGGTATTCAATCCCCTCAAACTCAATGCAAACGGCGGTTTTCGCACTTGGCTTGTGGTGTTGAGTCTATCATTTCAATCATGTCTATCTATTTCTACTGATCTCAGTCGTGGTTGCTTTTAAAGCTGGAAATTGACCCTTTATGCCGCCGCGACTTCTGCTATCTCCACGTTTCTCATCCCAACCTTTTCCTCGGCCAAATTACTCAGTTTTACTTCAGCCAATTGGTTCAATAACACCTCACGCTTAGTCTGCTCTGCTACCTTTTGCACATCTGTGAAGTTCTCAAGACCTTGTTGGTGGATGGCCAGTGCATCCGTAGTGATTTTAAATGCCCTCCAACCACGGTGCATCCGCTTGTGGAGATCTGGTCCTGGCCTAGAAAAGCTCAGTATGGCCATGCCGTTTGGCCCATGTTTGGACGCGGCGTTGGTGATCTTCTCGAGGGCTTCTTGGAAAACAGGCTCATCACCGTCGAAATAGCCCGGTGGCCGAATACCGAGTTCAAGTCGCAGGTCATGGGTGCCGACCATGAGGGCGTCAACTAGTTAAATCTTTAGTTGGATTACGATGGATGATCAGGAGCAAACATACTCCCTTCAACGGCGCATATCTCTTCAATATTCTCGACGCCCTCTTTGTCTTCGATCTGAGCAATACAGCAAACGTGGTCGTCCCAGACGTCGTATGTATTCTTGCCAGGAATTCCAGTCTCTTTCTCGTACCCAAACAAAGTGAATGGTGGATAACCACGTTTTCCGTTTGGTGGAAACCTGCAAAGCTCTACCAAAGCTTTTGCCTGTTCAGCATTCTGCACGTGGGGAAAGGTGATGCCGGCAGCCCCAGCGTTAAGGCAGTATGCAACCAAGTCTGGAGAACTTTGAGGGATTCGAACAACGACGCCCATCCGGCCTTGAGAGACGTGGTTCACGGTGCGGATCATTTCAGTTAGGGTAGAAAGGTCGTACGCGCTGTGTTCTGCATCAAGCCAACAGAAATGGTGAGGCAGAGTTGCCACAATCCGAGCTGCTTGGATGGAAGGAATCATGCATCCAGCTCCGAGGACCAGCGAGCCAGAGTGCATCATTCCACGGAAGTTGTTGGGCATGACGGGGAGGTAGGCTTTGTAGTCATCTCGATTTAGAGGAGTTGCCAGATTTGCGAGCATATGCGGAGGGCAGTTAATTCCTAGCCCTGAAGCATATGCTTGAGCCTGAGCAGTTCTTACTGGTGTAGGAGGTGGTGATGGGGATAGAGGAAGAGGGGCAAACGAAGGAGCCATTGTTGAATTTGTTGTGAGTTCAGGTTGAGTTGTTTATGAAAAGGCGCTGGTTGTGACTTGAGGGGGGCCATGCATGCTTGGCCAGAGGAGATATTTTATACATCTCGTATCAAAATTATATATTGAGAACAGCAGTAGCTCACCGCTTGTCCGCCGACGGCGGATCAAGCATCTGCAGTGGCTTCATTTCGGCGCTTCACATGTGGAGCTTCTTCGACATGCCAAGAAAAATACTTGTCTATAAATCCCCCTTTGTCGTCAATCACGTCATATTTTGGACTGAATCGGCTGTTCATATTCTGCTAGCATGAGCGAGGCTTCAGTGACCAGCATTCTAGACCATTGTAGAGACCATCTCCGAGCGTTGCTTATTATAACTACAAGCGTTGTGATGGTTCGGTTTGAATAATGCTGACCTACTGTTTGCAGGAGGTGAATGTACGACGGTTGCAAAGAGGATCTCCTTCCGACGAGCTCCGAATGCTACCCAAGGAATTATCTGCATCTGAGAAGCCTTGATAAAGACTTCGGTGGCTCTAACCGGCGTTGGCCGTTCTTTGTTTACATAATGTATCTCGAGAGTCGAACTTGCATAAGACGGCGGCCGCTGAAAGTTATCATTTGGCGTCAATTTTTACAAGTGTAGGTTGATTTCCCGAATCCTAAAGATGAACAAAACCATAGTCAAAGTCGGACCATATTCATAGGGATCTGCTGGATTCATGGACATAAGTCACAACTTTGGAGGCGCTGACAGACTGGTGGCGATATATCCGGTGCTTGGCTCTCATCATAAGTGCTGACTATTTCCATTGTACAGAAGGTAGAAGCGGTTTTGTGCATTTAATCGGTGTGCGATAGACCAGGATACAGCTTCGTAAGGAATTCAATCACACATGAAGTCGTTGCGTTGTCCGGACGGGAGCGGTACGCTACAATTGCCAAGATGTGTATGTTTCCAGGTGGTAATGATCTGCCCATAGGTCTGTAAAGCTCTTAAAATCCCCCAGTAATTTTTCGCTCTACAGGATTAGAATGCAAGACGCGTAGTCAAGAGAGTGAGTTCCGAGCGGGCCACCAAGATTGGCTAGCTTTGCTAACTTGTTTTTAGTGTTGTGAATCAGCGCTAGAAATCAGGGGAGTTAGATCCCAGAAGCCGTGTTCTTCTGTCCTCTGGGGGCTTACTGACCCGTATAAAGGATGACCAAGGCGGAGTCAGACCCTGGTTTGGTCGGAGCCGTAATTCGGGCCAACCCGAGTTCAATTCGCGAGTTAGAGGTTCAATTTCCTGATCACGCAATCCGGCCCCCCGCTTTCCCCCCTAAGATATTCTCAGGTCCGATTCCGAGCCGGCCAATAAATAACGTATCAACGTCGTAAGTCATGATTCGGTCAGCTTTGGACCAAATTATCTTATTTGAACGAAACCAACTACCTCTTCGAGATCGGAAACTGGAAACCCTCATTCCCTTTACCCAGAGATTAGTTTGTTGGCCCAAAATGTCTACTATATAAAAGGTGCAGTAGAAGGCCCAGATGCGAGCGATGTCTTAGTGATTAATCTATGGTGCTATAGAGTGCTTCTTCAAGTTCTCTTAAACTAGAACTCCATTCAGTGGCCAGTATTCGAGGTTATATGGAGCCGTTCTAGCGCTGATTCTCCGGCATAAACGAGAATTAGGTGTTTTTTGATATCTTTTCACAACAAAGCCGTCTATCTGGATTGGCTAGTACAAGACAAAAGCTCAGTATGACTTTGCAGACGCTCACATGTCAGCAAAAATAGCTCCGTTGGGGGGTTTCTTATTGGGGTTCATCGCAGCGCCCCGATGCCAGTTTCAAATTGCTCAAAATGCATCTCAGACGTTTTTCCTTCCTATTTCGTATTTTTTTTCTATGCAAGTGCGTCGTCGTGGGGGTCGAGCGACTCAGATACGCCTTCATCTACAGATCGGATCCGCATCGTTGAATAATCCAATCGGGGTTTGAACCACCTACGAGTGGATCAATTTCTTGGCATTCAAGCTGCCAAGGCAAAGGATGTCGCCAAGAAGGCCCGTCCCGCGGCCATCAGCCGCCGCCGGAACCTCAATATCCCTTTGAGGATGTTGTCCTTCTATCTTGGCTCGATCAACTTCCGAGGCGGTCGGCGACCGTGCGTCAAGTGCTCAGATAAATGACCATTTATGGGTATCGGATGTATCTACATCGATCATGTCACTAAAATAACTGTACATATTGGTCTTTCATTGGCTTTGAACACTCCTGGCTTAGGATGTATGTGGAAGATATGTCATGTTCCGCGTTAAGCGAGACATTAAGGGGTTGCCCGTTGACCTATTTTTGCTGCCCTTAAAGTAGACCCTTCCCTTTTAAAGTTACAATATTAATGGAAGTATTGATGAATGCTCGGTCAGTGCCGTAACGAGGCATTGCTTATATCAGATTAGCTTGGCGCTCGGTGCGATTAACTTCTCACCGCGCTCCACCTGGCTTCTCGATGCAAAGGAAGACACATCGATGAATGCATGAGAGTGAAAGAGCTCCGATCGCGGACCAAATCAATCTAATCGCTTCTCACCTTGCTCGTTCTGCCATGGTCAGCTGTACATGTAGCGCGATCAAACATAAACTTCACTGTTTCAGGGACCCTCATTTGAGCTATATTTAACTACTTTCCTGACCAACTCCATACATCCCGCTCAATAGCCTTCGTCGATGTATTTCATCTATTCACATGACGCTATGCTTCTCTGATTCAAGCCGCGGTTCTATTTTACTGCAATGTACTTCAAGTATCCCGTCGGCCCTACCCCTTTTCTAGTTGCTTGGCGGATGATCTCACGTCAGCGTTCATATGGCGCGCATAGAAGAGCTTACCCGCGGGTTTGTATATTGTTAATAACGTACTAGCAGCTCGCTATCATATGACGAGTTTTTCGAATCTCATCGACTGAGAATGTGGCCATCAATCAAAGTATATTCGCATGATTGGAAGCGGTCAAGAGCCACTGATGCTCAAGTCGACTTTGAAGGTGGTTAGATCAATGTGCTTGTTCAGCAGACTTTTACCATTGGATCCAAAAGAATTCCCACTATTTCGGGGTTTGGGTTGCGAACGCCTCGGGAACCCGGCTCCACCAGTGCTCCTCTAACCCCCATGGTCTCCCATCGTAGGCACAAAGACCTTAGCCAGCCTAACATGACTTACTGCAATGCAACGCTATTATCACGCACGCGGATGCATGTGTTGTACATCCGCTCGAAACTCCGAAGAGATCGACATAAGACTTTACTGAGCTACAAATTTACCACTTGTCGATGAGATACGAACTATAGTCTCTTGGCTGCATGCTTCATATATCCTGATGATAAATACATATCTGTGCTTGTGCCAGGCGCTCAAAGCGTTTCGCTGTGGCGGAGAATCTAGATTTATGTTTACATACTATCAGCATTTTCCGTCTCATTTTTCCATCATCAAAATGGCAGCAACGACGACAACTACGCCATCAAAAGACGTTGAGAAAAATGCTGTTGTGCTTGAAGACACACAATCACGCGAAGACAAATTTACACGAACTCAGCGTATCCTCATTGTTGCTGCTGTCTGCTTTGCTCAATTCCTTGGTCTTCTTGATCAAACTGCGGTCAACACGGCGGTTCCAACGATTGCAAGAAGCCTCAATACTGGTGCTAGCATATCATGGATAGCTTCCAGTTTTCTCGCCTCTTCCACGGCCACGCAATTGATAATCGGTCGCCTGTAAGTGGTGCTCTAAAGCTTCCATAACGAAAATTTCTCTAACACTGTACGTGCAGGTCAGACATTTTCGGGCGAAAGAGCACAATAGTAGGAGCTCTCTGCATGGTAATGTTGGGTGAGCTCCTCAACGGCTTTGCAAAGAATGAAATTTGGCTGTATGCATGCCGTGCAGTTGCTGGTTTCGGAGCTGGGAGTTTAGGCTCCCAGGCCAATATTGTTATAACTGACATCACCACCATGAAACAGCGTGGGAAATATTTCGGAATTGTCGGCCTTGCAGTCGTGCTAGGTAACGGACTTGGCCCAGTCATTGGAGGCCTTTTGGCTCAAAGAAACTGGAGATGGGTCTTCTGGATTATTCCTCCTTTGTGCGCGACATCAATCACTATTCTGATCTTCATCTTACCAGGCTCCGGCCGCAAAGAGAATGCCATGGCAAGACTAAAGCTGGTTGACTGGTTTGGGGTCGTAATGACCCTTGCTGGGACCTTCCTGCTCCTGGTTCCCATCACCCAAGTTGGATCTACCTTCACCATTAACTCGCCAAGATTCATTGGCCTATTGACTGCTGGAATTGCCGTCTTCGTGGTCTTATTTATAGTTGAGTGGAAGTTTATCAAGTTGCCAGTGATTGCACTTTATCTTTTCGGGCAGGGCTATGGTACGCGAAATCCATCACTGAAAAGCTTACAACTCTCTTGGGCATGCTGACTTCTGAATAGGGATCAATGTTTTCATTTGGCAGAACGTAGCAATCGGCTGGATGTACTTCGGTAATCTGTACTATACACCCCAATATCTTCAAAATGTTCGAGGTTTCAGTCCGTCATATGCTGGAACGCTGCTCCTCCCCCTTGTCGTCACTGCCGGTGTCTGCTCGGCAGTGAGTGGCAATCTGGTATCAAGGAGTGGAAGATATCTTTGGGCAATCGTCATGGGGACTGCATTTTGGACTGTTGGGCTGGCTTTTCAGGCCGGGTTCTACAATCGTGATACGAAAATATTTGCCATCGCCCTGATCGGTATCTGTCAAGGTATCGGCGTTGGTTTCACTCTCCAGAATAATATGGTTGGTATTCTGGCTCACACGTACAAGCGTGACCGCGGCGTGGCTGTGGGACTTCGGCAGTTTACTCGGAGCCTCTCTGGTGCTATTGGCATTGCTGCTAGTAACTCGATTTTGAGTGGCACACTAAGATCTGGGTTACGAGGTGTTGTCCCAGATGATATGATTAGCTCATTGACAGCTTCCACTGCAGATCTTGGGAGCATGGGTTTGAGTCACGACCAACAGGAAGCTGTTCGTGATGTTTACATGCAAGGCATACACAGAATCTATATCGTTTATGCTCCCCTGGCAGCGGCGATGCTGCTGGCAATGATACCAATCAGGGATCGGGGTTTGAAACAGCTAGATGAGATTGAGAAGAATGAAGAGTCGGGAGAGTCGACGGAAGTGGAGCCAGAGTCGGTGGACCCGAAAGCATCGAACACCGCGGATGCTGGTGTGGAAGATAAAGGCATAGTAGTGGGAAAGGAAAAGGCGCAGCATAGATGATAGGAAAAGTAGAATATCAATAGACCAGGTAGTCATGGCATAAGGTTACTCACAGTTATCAGTTAGCCACGAAGGTTTCTCGCCTGTCATGGCCTTCGTTAACACTCTTTTATGGCTCTGCAACAGTATTATTCACAAGATGTCAATGCACTGGTGTTCCACTGGTTGATTTTTGGGGTGGATGATCATACCATTCAAATACCATCACTACTGTGTTATTCCAACCTCTTGCACATGATTCCCAGCTACCCGCCTCCTGGAACATCTATAAAAGCTGTCCTTGGAGCCCACCTGTATTTCCGTTCTCTATTAATAAACTCTCCATCTTCGCATCACCTCGAAAATACAACGAACAAGAATAATGCGCATCTCACATCCAATCATCCTGGCCGCCCTCTTGGCCACACCAAGCATCGCCATTTCCCAACCCACTCTAACTACAACCATCATTCCTATCCCAACACCATGCGATCTTGTAGCAGAGAGTTGCTCTGCAGTACTTGAACTGGCTGGGGCATTAGCGGATAAGCACGGAGGAATCAACGAGAAAGGATTTTGGCATGATCTGTGTCGATATCTTTATATGTGTTACTAGAAAGCGGAAGTTTGGAGATCGGGCATTGTTAGTGAGATGACTTAGCAGAATTGAGATTCGTTGGCTTTTGATTTACTCTTTGATGGGGATAACCTTTCCTAAGCTGCTGAATGAACAGGCCCATTTACCACGAAAGTCAGTCTCTAATCTCATATTCGCCAGTTCCGCTTTAGTCACTAGCCGTGAGCAGCGGTCGCATTTACTTTAGCTGAGGGTAAGCGACCCTGAGCAGAGCCTGGGCATCCTGAGCTTGGCCTAAGTGATCATAATGCTGGTCCCATCTTGGCGTCCTGTGCACTCGGCTGCAACTTTCTGGCCGAGTTTGCCAGGAAACCCAATCTGCTCCCCTTACACGCAAGTGACAGCTTAAGACCAGGTGTCTCTAGACTGGGGCAGGGTAAGGTTTAGTACTGAGATCCCTAAGAATGGTACTGACGCTGGCTACTGAGAAGTAATACGTCAGGCAGAATAGCAGTAGGCTGCAATTGGGCAGAAAGATCGTGTTAGTGATGGTTGTGGGATGGTAACGACTGAATTGCTATCTAAGGTTATTCTAGGATTTATATACTAGAATGCGTTGTACTCGAGTCATGGAGTATGAATGAGCAACATATGATAAAAAAAACGAGTGGATAAGTTCTCAGGAATGCTTCATCAGTCAATCAAACTGGAAGATCAAATATAAAGAATGGTAGGGATAGCGCGGTCAACACTAGTGAAGCTCGTAAGAAAACAACTAGTACTCTCTCAAAGCGAATGACAAGGGGTGGGCACGATAATCAAAAGAAAGTCAAACGTTGAGAGAAATAAAACAGGCTATTTTGCATATACTCGCTCAACTCCCACTTGTCCTAAATTTGTCACTTAAAGTGTGCTCGCCTCATATAGCCCCGTGATACTTCTTCTCATGAGCCTTGAGTTTATCTAGGCGAGGGAACCCCTTTCCACCATTGTTGTCGCAGCCGGAGACGGTACAGTGAGACCTAACCCCGAGGTGGACTGATTGAACGTGGCGGTCCAAGTCAGGGCGGCGGTTGAAAGCCTTGTGGCAGTCGTTCCAGAGGCAGAATGCCTGTTTCTGTGCTGGAGGCTGCAGCTTCATGAGGTCACTTATGGGGCCCAGGTGAGTAGATGTCCAGTGTGCGAGCATGGACGAAGAGAGATGGATTGTATTGCAGCCGGACCAGTCGCACGTCGAGAGAGCAGGAGGCGAAAGCACTGCAGGGAATCCCTGGGTCATTGATGGCCCAGGGTTGGAGGCGAGCGCTGAAAGATTCGGATGGTTTGTCTGGTAATAACGCGATATCGCGCTGTTGGCATTGAAAGAGGGAAGTACTCCAGTCGAGACATTGTTTTCCGGGGTCGAATGCCATCCATAGCCTCCCATATGTTGGCCCTGGGAATTCCATTCGCCCAATTGATTACCAGATAGGTAAGAAGGATCGATATATTGAGGGTAGCCGTTATTCGAAGTAACATCCAGGGTACCGTCCGACTGGAGAATAGAGGCTCTTTCATGGTAGAGCCTTAGGGCATCGTCGTCGACATGATCTGGAGTGGTACCGCTAGAGCTTCCAATAGGTGCTACAATCTCAGAATGAAACGCTGCATCGAACCCATTGGGACCAGCTCTGTCGATGGTCTTCAATTCGTTGATATCCGATCTGTTGAGGCGTGGTTGCGTCAGTAGTGTTAAAAAAAAAGACTTACGATTCGTCGGAAAGGTATGCGAAATCCCCATTCATTTGATTGGGCATATTGATCCGTCAGAATGCGGCAACGGGAGTTGGCGGGTAATTTGGGCGTTGGCGAGAGCGGTGGCAAGGGCGATCAAAGGGCTTACCGGGCCAAAGGGCGTTCAGAGGTCTTCGAGAGGAGCTGAATCGGTAGAATTACAAGAGGAAGCGAAGCAGCGAGAGAGTTGTTGAAAATAGAAAAGAGATGTGGGAACAAGTGGGTAACTAATAGCTATCTATTTGATGTCGTGGTTGCTTTCAGGGCGTGAGGGCGTGAGGGCGTGAGGCCAAGGCACTTCAGCACCCCACGATCAACCCGATTGGACCAGACGATTATGCATGGCGATTAAACGTGCACGTGGACCTCCCGGATTCCTCAAGTGACCCCACAGGTAGAGTAGAGCAGATTTGTTCGATGCCCTGCATTCCGGTGAGTTTTTGCTGCGACCTCACCCCGCCTGTTCAAATTAAGTTTATGTAAATCTCAATCCTGCGCCTACAGTATGTACTTGACCACTCTCGAGAGCCGCATATTGGAGAAGTCGAAGATGGAAAAGCTTCACGAATGCGAAATTTGTCACAAAGAATTCTCTAAAGAAGGAATGCTAAAGTAAGTTATCGGCCACGTTTATTTTACCAGCTAACGCTTTTTGAATGATAGCACACACCTCAAATCCCATAAACGGCGGTACAGCTGCGACAAATGTCCTCGAAAATTCGCGCGACAGCCGGACTTGAATAGACATAAATCGACACATCGAAGTATTGAGCCGAAACTTTACTGCAAATGGCCTGGATGTTCGTTTAGGGGGACTCTCCGAAGAGATAACCTGAAGAGGCATATGCAGCGCGCCCACCCCACAGAGAACAAAGGGAAAGAGCTTCAGAACACAGGCCAGACACTTTACGACCAGTCGCTAGACGAGTGGAAAAATTCAATGAAGCATTTGAGCTTAGAACTTCATGGATACCGCTCAACGATCGGATCTCTACCTGACAATGGAACGGACTTCAAGACAGGATTGGACGCACATGCAAGAGCACTGCATGTGGCCGCAATGAAAGGGCATAGAGACCTGGAGCAATTACTTTTGAATAAAGATGCCACCCTCATGGCAAAGGACAATTCCGGAAGATCAGTTCTCCACAACGCAACAATTTTTGGGCAAGAACAAGCAGTAAAACTGCTACTGATACACGGCAGCATCGAACCCGACTCAAAGGATAAATACGGTCGTACACCTTTGTCGTATGCGGCTAGTGGAGGAAATGAGAATGTCGTACGGCTGCTGCAAGCACGTAACGACGTTCATGTCGACTCAAAGGATAACGACGGTCGAACACCACTATCTTCTGCGGCTGGGGGAGGCCACAAAGCTGTAGTGAAGCAGTTGTTGGACCACGGCGGCGTTGAGGCCGACTCTAAAGACAATAGCAATCGGACACCGCTCTCATGGGCAGCGATGGGAGGCTATCAGTCAATAGTGGATTTACTACTGGGCCGGAATGACGTTGATGCCGATTCAAAAGATCACGAGAATCAGACGCCGCTATCATGGGTAGCACAAGGCAGTAAACACGCAGTCGCGTGTCCAGAGGTTTATCGATCAGGGCAACGCCAACAGGTAGACGGAAACTGGACCGCCGAGGGTAAATGGGCGACAGGAAAAAGCTATGAAGCAGTAGTAAGGCTACTACTGGCACGATCTGATGTTTGTGTTGACTCAAAGAACAACGATGGTAGAACCCCGCTATCATTTGCATGTGCTGCAGGCCATAAAGAAGTAGTCGAGCAGCTTCTTACTCGCATCGAGGTTGAACCTGACTCCAAAGATAATTATGGCCGAACACCGCTCTCTTGGGCAGCGGGTGGGGGGCATGAGAAAGTCGTACTGCGGCTACTAGCTACAAACCAGGTCGACATCAATTCACAGAACCGCATAGGCTGGACGCCACTATGGTGGGCGATAGGTGCTGGACGGTCGCCGGGAGGGTGCACAAGTGTAGTAGAACTACTCCTTCAATCCAATGCTGTGGATCCTGATGCAAAGGATAGATTCAACTGGACACCACTAGGGCTTGCGGCTGCAGGAGGGCACGAAGCAATAGTCGAGCTACTACTATTGCGCAGCGATGTTGCAGCTGATTCCAAAGATAATTATGGTCGGACACCGCTGATATGGGCAGCGAAATTAGGGCGCAGATCTATAGTACAAGTCTTACTAGATCGCGACGATGTTGATGTGAATTCTAAGGACAGAGGCAATCAAACCCCGCTTTCGTGGGCAGCGAATGGAGCTGGGGCATATGAAGAAGGCGGAATACCATGTTACTGCACATGGCCGACACATGAGTTAGACGCAGGAAGCCACAAGTCAATAGTGAAGATGTTACTAGAACGTACCGAGGTTAAGATCGATGAACGATGCGAATTCGGTCGGACACCATTGTCGCAAGCGGCTGCCGGAGGTCATAAAGAAATAGTAGAACTACTTCTTGAAAAGGGAAATGTTGATATAGACTCGAAAGATTCAAACGGTAGAACACCATTATCGCTCGCGGCGGAAAATGGACAAATGGCAATGGTGAAGTTCCTTCTTGCGACAGGCAAGGTCGACGTCAACTCAAAGGACGAGAAAAATTCGACGCCACTGCAGTTGGCGGCAGGAGGTTGGACGCACTCGAGTGCTTTATTGATAATGAAGCAACTCCTCGCGAGGGGCAGTAATGTTGATGCGCGAGGTGAATATGGGCAGACGCCATTGAATGCAGCAGCGGAAAGTGGGAACTTGGAGGCCGTAAGGTTATTACTCGAGACAGAAAAAGTCGACATCAACTCCAAGGACGAACTGTGGGGCAGGACGCCACTGTCTATAGCAGCGGAAAGGGGGAACTTGGAGGTTGTAAAACTACTACTCGAGACGGAAAAAGTCGACATCAACTCAAAAGACAAAAACGGTCTTACAGCCCTGTCGATTGCGACTGCGAAACGAAAAACGGCAGTAGTAGAACTACTTCTCACAAAGTGCAAAGCCGGCGGATAACGTTAATATGTCTAGATAGGAATCTCTTTAGTTTTATAGAAGTTCTCTTCCGGATCTTTAAAAGCCTTTTTGGGCTCCCAAAAATGATTGTCAAAACTTGACAAAATTAACGTAATATGCGCTCTAAGCCAACATCTAGTGTAGTGGTGAATCAGGTGATCTGCCTGGATTCTACTTCTAGTATTTAAGTGCAGGATCCCTCTTTACATAGAAAAACAACAAATACAACATTTCTTTTTCTCACTATTAGGTGACAACCACTATTTGAAGGGATATGGTATACTCTTCTTTTGTTTTGGCCTCTTCACTAGCCTCATTAGTTAAGTGGGTACTGCTCAGGGACTGCTCAGACAGCTCAGGTGAGCTGGCTGAGCCGAGGGCGATTAGCGCCTGAGTATTAATACTGTAGAAGCGGTCACGCTTACCAACCAAATGTGGAACGAAGATTGAAGGATTAGAGCTCAACTACCAAAGCAGTTCTTTTCCTCTTTTCTAAAACTCCCTGCAAGGTTTGTACTCATTTTCTGTCTATGTCTCTACGACTACTGCCACCCCACCTTCCTTTTTGGGAAAGAGGGGCACGGAGTCCCAACTTTTTCGTGTATAGCAAACCTCGTTCAAGAAAGGAGTATGGAATTTGATTTTACGACCTTGGACTGTATGATACCCTGCTTAGTATTTTCAAGGGCTACTCCGGCAATTAGACAGCGCAGAAAAGAAAACACAAAGATTTGAGAGACCTTAGTTCACGTGCCTTCAGTATCAACTCTTTTTCAAAGTACAAGATACTGGACGTTGTTGTACAGCTCGTGGAGTAGTGGATGAGAAAGTAGATAAATGCATATTACTATTTAAAACCAGGAGTCTTCTTGCTTTATTATTCTCAGATCAAGGGGTTTTGCATTGTTTGAGCAGTGTGAATAGAAATTATAGCCATTGAAGTGAATAACAGCGAACAAATGAACTTTGACAGCGGATCATTTTGCAACAGCAATTAAACCATCTTTGCACTATTTCGATCCAAACTGGTAATCTCTCAAAACACCTGCTGGAATTTTTAAAACCTTCAGGACTCCCACAATGTTGGCGTCTCGAACTCTACCATTATTCGATGATTTTCTCTAGCACTATGAGACGTAAATCTATAGGAACTTCCACATCGGATTCTAAGTTCCTGCGATGCCAGGAACATGAGGCATGAGTTTTCCTAGTCCACGTTTCACAGAAAACATACTTATAAAAGCTTGACAAGAATCAATCTACATGAGGAAAAAGACCTCACCACAAGCATGGAGCATAGTTATACCTGAGAAGGGCAAAGAGGGATTCGGGTGGTTTCATATGACCCCTAGTTGCAACAATTAGGATATCGGTTTGTTTATGGAAAATGCCATGTCAAAGGGGTAGTCGCTGACTGAATAAAGGAGCAGGTCGAACACGTAAGTAACAGTAAACAACTTCCAATAGCAAATTCAAATTCCAAATTACTGGATCAGTAAGCCAGATCAAAATCACAAGATAATCTGCAAGGAATCCGAGAGGTATATTTCCGTTAATCGAGGGCCCACTTCCTCCACTGCGTCCAGAACATGTACTCTAGATCTTCACTCTTTTGCAGTGCTTCAAAGTGCCAACTTCTTAGCTGAGAAAACGAGTACGCCAGTTTTCTCCCTGACATAATTTTGAAGTGCAGGAGTAAGAAGTCACCAGAACGCGGTCCTCAAGCCTTCTCTCTTTGGCATTCGTGCCTCAAATATACCAAGAAAACTTCACTGAAGAAGCAGCTAGTGTAGAGTAGGTAGTGAATGCTCGCTAGCAACCAATTCAAGATCTCGAAAAGGCCGGATTAGAGCTCGTTATTGTGAGGGTAGTAATTTTGAGAACTAGATATTGCAACAATATATTAATTATAAATATTAGCTTGTAATCTACAATCAAATGCCTAGTATCTTCAAGAATAAAAATCGACGGCGGTATAATATATTATACATTGGATCGCTAATAATCAAGGTGGTTTCGTCTATTCGGAACGTGCCCGCGATAACCCTATTATAATATGGTACTGATTGGTGGTGCAGGTTGATAGCGCATTGCAGCATATGCAGTAAGCACTGGGAGTGGTAATGCAGCGTGCTGTGCACTGCTACTATGACTGGCTCTGCTATTATTATATACGCGAAAATCACTCACATGCTGTCCACATCACATTGAGTGCCCACACGGAGTGCTGGCCTTGCAGCGAACCTTTCCTGACCCTCCATCCTCCTCTCCATTGTTTTGCTCTCTAGCTGTATGACTGAAAGTATATGATTCTGTTTTCTTCCCCTAAATTTACGGATGTCTTTACCCTACACACCTCTAGACGAAGGCAGAGATGAGATCAGGCTCCTCGCGCTACTCCCAAAATCACAGCGTACTCGAGGTGAAGTGGTCCAATGTAGACTCGAGACAAGATCTCTCTCTTCTTTCAACCCGCGGTATCAAGATTTTGCATCCTCTGCGAACTTCTCGCCATCAAATAAATACAAATCCATGCTCAACTGGGTTCAGTCACGCCCACAATCGGAAGGTTCAACCAAAAATTTGTCTCGAACTACAATCCGCGAACCTCCAGACGTACATCAACGTTTTACTTGGGGTGATTATGCAGCTCTTTCGTATGTTTAGGGGGATGAAAGCAAGACCTGCAGCATCATCGTCAACGGTCACGAGATGAAAGTAACTCGCAACCTCGAAGAAGCATTGCGTGTTTTCCGGGATGGATTGGAGTTTCAATCAAACTTTGCCCTTTGGGCGGACGCTATTTGTATCAACCAAAACGACTTCGAAGAACGTGGTCGCCAGGTTAGGAAGATGAGTGAAATCTACGGGAAGGCCTGGAGGGTAATTGCCTGGCTTGGGAATGAGGAATACCAGAGCGACAAAGCTATTCAACTTGTCCAGAAGCTTTGCCAATTCCATGAAACTCAAAGAATGAGTTTTGATCTGGCTCTACGATTAACCGAAGAGCCTGGATATCTAGGAGATGGGTGCTGGAATGCATTAATGCAGCTTATGGAACGGCCGTACTGGTATCGGCTGTGGATAATCCAGGAAATTGTCATGGGAGCATCATCTATGTTGATACGATGCGGAACTTCATCGATTGACTGGAACTCATTCTGTTCGGGGATCGAGATCTTACAGGAGGACTTGTGGCTTGTGAAGAATAAACTTCTTGAGCGAGACGTTGCTAATTCTGGCGAAACATGGCGTAAGTATTAAGTAAAACCCTTTGCTATTCTGGATACTCCCATGAATTTTCTTGACACTTGTCCCATGTTTCCTGGAATAATCTTTACTAAGAGTTTACTGACTTTTCCCTTACCTAGAAAATGCTACTTGGTCAACTACGAGTCTCCACCTCATTTACCGCGATCTCTCGGTTCTTAGCCAACGAAATTAACATAGAAAAAACGGCCTACCATTTTGGAAGCTCATCGATATTGCCAATTCTGCCGACTGTCAGGATTATAGGGATAAAGTGTATGGACTGATTGGTTTAATGAGCGTTGATGTGGCCAAGAAAATTGTTCCAGACTATACCATCGATCCTCACGAAGTTTACACCGAAGCTTCGAAAGCTTTCATTCAGACCTACGAGAGTCTAGATCCTCTCCGGGAAGCGAATCCATGGGGTCCGACAGGGACCCCATCGTGGGTGGCGGATTGGACGTGGGATGATGGCAGGCTCTCTCTTGCTCGAATTGAGAATCGGCTTTGGGGTCCTACATGGCTATCTGGGAATTCCATTCCAGACGCTTCAGTATACAAGCCATACGAAGCAGCTGGAGGAAGTACATGTGAGATTACCTTCACAGAGAGTCGCTTGCTAACTTGCAACGGCTTCGTTGCAGACAGCATCACAGGGCTTTCAGCTCGAGGACGCGGATATCAAGCCTGGTCAAGAAGCACTATAATACAAGCAAAGCAATGGACGAGCATCTACGGGAACAATGCAGAGACTTCGAAAGCTCTATTTCGAACTCTGGTGGCTGATCGAGTAGGAGGAGGACGGAAAGCCTGTGATCGTCACGCCGCTATCCTCAATCTTCCATCCACTTTCAAGGCAGCAGAGCCACAATTCAAGCGCCGAGGATGGACTTGGCTAGCATGGCAAGAAGACTACTACTTCAGATGGGAAAGATGGCGGAAGGCGAACGAGAATTTTGACTTAGGTGACCGGCGACTTGACGATTTCTTTAGCAACGAAATCCCAATTGACGCATCAGAGCATGACTTCACGGAAGTCTACGCTTGCTTTGACAGAACGTGTCAAAAAAGAAGGTTCGCAATTACAGAAAATGGATATATGGGCTGGGTACCGGACAACATTTATGGATCATCTTGTGATCAAACTAGGGAGGGGGACTTGATTGTTATTTTGTTAGGGTGCAGCACGCCGATTGTGATCCGGCCTTATGGGCGGCATTTCCAAGTCATAGGAGAAGCGTATATTCAAGGACTTATGGATGGAGAAGGAATTGCGTTTCTTAGAAATGAGAAGGTAGAAAAACGGAGCTTTACGTTTTGCTAAGCTTTTAACTAACACTATACACAACCAAGCGCGCAGCGTGCCTCAACCGGAAATATCAAGCTGCCTGACTTTCGCAACGACCGATACCAGCTCTAATATGATCAATAGTTTTATATTTTTTTCTATTTTTGATTTTATATTAAAAAATGTTATTTTCTTATAGCTAAGACTTAACTTTATTAGGAAAAAGTGGCGAACAGAACCTGGAACCGATTTGTACGTACCTAATTCAGCCCCCTCGTATCACCCACCCAATCACCTCCCCCCTTCCCTCCACTTCACAACCTCCCCAGCCTCACAGCCTCAACACCAACACCAACACCAACACCAACACCAACATCCACCTAGTTACCTAACCACGCCGCCTGACTGCACCAATCCCATCACCTGAGCAGGCAACGAGTTGGTACATTCATATTCACGTACAGTAATACGAGCTCACGGCGTCATACCAACCAACATCACCTCATCCATCAATCATCAGATAAAGAGCCTCCAATTCATATTTCATTTCATATTCGACAAATTTCCACTCCACTATACTATACTATATATACTATATACTACCCCCCTCTCCCCCCTCTCCCTCTCACAAAACCCAAAACCCAAAAATTCTCAACGAAAAGCAAAGCGAATGATACCTATATACCGCTACATCAAGACCGAGACACCGACACCGAGCGCCGCGCTAAATTCCCACCCAAATCCGAAATCGAAATCAAAATCCATCATCATAGTATAAAGAGCAGCTTGCCGCAGGAAGCAAGATAAGATGAGGTTTTTCAAATCCCTCACCCTCACCCTCACCCATAAATCCAAACCAACACCCCAAGAACCACCCACCTACACAACAAACCACGCAAACCTCTCAACAACAAGCACCCTCGTCAGCAACTCCAATAACCCCTCTCCCCTAAAACAAAAGTCAGAGAAGAAGAGACACGTTTTTCGAAACTGCATCTCCACCACCAAATCCAAAGGACAGCATTGGCCCCACGATCCATGGCGAGGTGGATTCGGTCCACCCGCGCATACATCCGCACGTTAGAGTTAACCCAGAAGAACTATATCCTTATCAGCATTCTCTTCTCTTCTCTCCTCCTCATCAACGAAATAGAAAACGGGGGAAGGGGGAAAAGAACATACTTTCCCACTCCCAATCCTTCATAACACCAACCCAATGCATGCGTCCTCTGACCGTGAGTTCCGGGTCTATTTCCTCGGTAACAGGATCCATTCGATTTCGCGCGGTTCCTCCCCCATGAGCGGAAGTGAGAAGTTGGTTATGGTTATGACTTTGAGACTGATCGCGGCTGGTCTTGCGTTCCCCCCCACCCCCAGTATTGCCATTCAGCATATCCTCAAACGAAAACCCATTAGATTCCGCCGCAAGTTCCTCCTCAAACCTGCGTTTACTATCCTCACTATGCACCATCCCCATCCCGCCACTCCCCGCTCTCTTCGCGTTCGCAACCTCGGATTTAATCGCAGCGTCCGCATCACGACGACTCCACACTTCCTGCATAACCTCCCAACACCGATCCACATTCCCAATCCACATCCGGCGCACCATACTGCTCCACCGCTGCTCCACCCACTCCCTATCCTCCCCCTTCCCAACCTCGCATCCGGCTGCCAGGAGCGGGAAAATCTGCACAATCACCAGCCTACTACTCAGCGGTACCGTTGCCAGATACACCAAGACCTTCTTTGCGAGTTGTGCAGAGGTTAGGGACGGGATTTCGGGGACTGCTTGGTGTAAGTACAAAAGGGTGGCGTAGCGATATGCTTCAGCAGTCTGCAGCGCGTGTTGGATTTCAGAACTGGGATCTTCAGGGCGTTCGAAGGACGAGAGAGGAGGTGGAGACCAGCGCTCGATGGCTTGTTTTAGTTCTATGGCGCGGGAGATGATTTGGATTGTGTTTTGGGGCGTTTTGCGGACGCGGCGGCATAGAGAGGCCGCTTGGCCGATTAAAGGGAAAAGAGTGCTGGCGGAACCCATCAGGGGGTCGATCTGAGAGGAGGCGTGCGGGTGGCTGAAGGGTGAGAGAACACTGGAGAAGTCGTCGGAGGAGTCGTCGTCGATGGAGGTTAGGCGGGCGATTACGGACATATAGACCCAGGTGTTGCAGAGGAAGCGTAGACGCGCGAAGTCGTCGCCGCTGAGGGAGTGCTTTTTGTGAGCGGCTAGGGCTTGGTTTACTAGGATTTTGGCGCCGCGGAGGTGTTCGATACCGGTTGAGATGTGCTGGTCCCAGGATTCGGAGAAGGCGAGAACGAGGGTTGTTGCTAGAGCGGTGTCGGTTCGCATTTTCTCTATACCTGTGGCGAGACTGCGAATGCTGCGACGCATGTGTTCCATGCCATCCACGCGAAGAGCGGGACGTTCTTTAGAGGTGTGGAAGGCGGTCATGGATGCTATTGCGTGGTATAACGCTGGAGAGTCTCGTGCGAGCGGCCAGACGAGTGTTCGCCAGGGGTTCTCAGTTGGTCCGTCTTTTACGGACAAAATCCCACAGGTCTGCTTATCAAAACGAAGCATCAACATCTCGGGACTCCCCGCCTGCACTTCCGGTTGTCGGTATATCTTGTTGAACGGATCATCCCTTGTAAGAGTCGGAGAAGCAGTGGACGAGCGCGAAACATGCTGGCCACGCAACGACATCCATATTTCCGCATCAGACATCTGCGGTTCCCTTATGATCTCCTCCACATCACCATCCAGCACCGAATCATGCGTCATTTCCATCTGCGGCAAAAACTGGTGATCCATCATAGGAGAGATGCTCATTGCCGGCGTCGGCATACTGATTGGGGAGATAGTAACACTTCCCGGCCTAGCATTCAATTCTGAACCCGGCAGCAGCAGGTCTATAAGTCTAGGAGACTGCCCCGAGAAACTTGGTCTCGTGCTGCTATTGGGGGGAGCAGAATTCGTATCTTCAAACAAACTGCTCAAGCTCTTTGTGACGCTATCCGCCTCGAACCTGCCCGTAGGTCTAGGCAATTCTCGCAGATATGGAGGGGTGCTCATATCGAACATAGGCGGATGGTCGAACTGGATATCTGAGAGGGGTGGGAAAGATGGAGGGGTCGGCGCCGCGGCGTGGAAGAAGGACTCTTGCATGGAGACATCTTCTGCCTCGGCGCCGGGGGTTGAAGAGGAGGCATCGGAGGTTGGGGAGACTGCTGGGAGGTCTGGTGATTTTTGAAGTTCTATAGAATCTGCGAAGATCAGTATATGCCTAGAATATCTTGAAGACGGGGAAAATATACTCTTGGACTTCGGCGGTGGCACAACTTTGTTGGCAAAGGTCGTCTCTTCGAATGGCCTCCATTTGAAATCCTTCTTGTAGCCCCCGCATGTAACGCTCCTTTTATGACATTGCTGGCATGTCGGCTTCGTCTCGTCGCATTTTAATCGTTTTGCTTTGCAAGTTATGCATCCTGTACCCCACATCAGCGCCGTTCGCGGACCGTCTTATCACTGCCATGATAAGAGACCGAGCAGAAGTATATTCTCACCATTGCGACTCTTTGATTGCTTAGGCTTGACTATACCGGCCTTCTTTTTCGCAGGCGCCGCCGGCTTGGGGAGAGCTGTCGCTTTCCGCTTTGCGGGTGGTGGTTCGGGGGCCGGCTTGAGGACGGGCGAGGCCAGGAAGGCCGTGGGCGATGGAATTGTTATGGTTTCCATCGTGACAGCTTCTTATAGAGAAACATCGACGGTCTCTGCGGTGGGAGGAGATGCGATGGTTCTCTGGTCGAGGTGAGGATGCGCTGTCTGTGTTGTGGTAGCATTGGAAGGAAATATTCTTGCCATACCTCATATCTCTTGCACATGAACATTGGCTTTCCAATTTGCAAGGCTGCGGCCATGATTGGCGGCTGATGCTGGGGGCTGCTGGAGGAGACTGGGGTTGTCAGTGGGAGGACGCTGGGAAATTAGTGGAGAGACGGGCAGGTGGCAGCGGAGAGGAACCCGCTTATTGCCTGGGGAATAGCGTGTAACCCCCACTACGACCCCCTTCAATCCCCTGTCAGCTGTCATCTCACTGATCCTTAGGGCCGTTTGCAGCCTCTAGCCCGCTAGATCTCCCTCATCGGCCTCTCTCTGATCAGTTCAGACATTTGCATAGCTTTCCGCGATTATCATAAGCTTCATTTTCATTTTCACCCATTTCTCTCTCTCTCTGTCCCCAGTGCACCACCGCACGCCTCCCTCCACACCTCGTCTGATGTGGCATGGCTATGACTAAAGCCCCCTCTCGTGCTTGTGAATCTGTGTGTAGGCCATCCTAGTCTGGACCTGCTGATCCATCCAGTGATTCGCGGGCGGTAGGTAGTAGGGGCGGGGAGATAACGAAGCAGCATCGTGGATTATTGAACTACGCTAGGTACGGGGAGAAACCGGCAGCGAAGCGCCATGCAGAGACCATGACACGACATGAGGAGGATATTAATGAATCTTGGGAGATCATATGATGAGAAGAGCTGTTGGTTATCAGAATATAGGAATATGATGGGTGAAATGTTCCGATGATTGAGTCTGGGGAAAGAGATAGATCAGAATGAGGCTGCATTGGGTGCACAGTGATGAGGTGTACAGGAGAAGTTTGCTGTGCTCTTATAACTACAGCATCTTCGTAGTACTGCGTTGATGTACTCTCACTCTCCCTCCTACTCGACCCCTCGTCTAGGGAAATTACCCCTCTCGAATATCTCGAGGCCAGTCACGTGTGGCTATATACTTTTAACTTTCAATTTCCTGGAGATCTAAGGAATCCTTGTCGAAGAAACCTAACTCGACGTCACTCGAATTAACAGATTTATATTTCATCATCCCATCCATTAATACCAGCATCATCCTTTTCGCATTCTCGCATTCCAAGTCACCACCCGCAGTACGAAACACTCCACGATCTCTGGTACAGCATTCTGCCGCATTTGCACCGAGTGCTTCATGCACTAACCTGGGACGCACCAGCCTGATTTCCCGGTACTTGTACTTTGTAACCTTGATTGCATCACCAAGTTATCCCTTTCATCTGAATAGTCGGTAAGACAGGAATAATTTTGGTCTCGTCATGTTTGCTCGTATGTCTCCAATACCCGTTTCTCTGCATCACTTCCAATTATTTCCTGCACTGACAGCATTCAAGTCAAACCTAATTATTCAAGTACAGACTACGGAGATGAAGTCCTCTTCCGCATTTGTATGCAATTCTCGGTCCCAGAAATGCCGATGCAGATAGACAGATAGGCATTTCTCCAGCCACATCTACCCATGTCAATAGTTTGACCATACGCAATCAAGGCCCAAACCTAGCAAGATAGTCTCCCATCATTGGATATATATTCCGCCACAGTCTTCATATCTCCCACAAGTGCCGTCTAGTTACTGCACCGCCACAGATAATCGGCTAGCGCGCGAAATCTTGAATTATGGCGGCGGCGATCATGTTTCCGGCCTTGTCACTTGCTCCCACGGCCTCTAGCGATGGTCTATCACTGGCCAAAGCTCCCCCTGTCTACCCCCTGGTGTGAGATCCTAGTACTAGCAAAGTGGAGAGCCTTGTTTACAACGATGGCGCTTGTTCGTCGTCCACTGCAACGCCTTCAACCAAGGAAATGTCTCTGCCAAAATAATCCAAAACATGCGGATGCGGATTGCTGCTCCCCCCAACTACATTAGTATGCAGTAAAATATCTTGGCCACCCAACACCTTTCAGCTCTTCTTGCTTCCTGCATCTTTTCCGTCCAATTGCCATATTGCCCTCTCAAACTTTGTGTCGTCAGCAGCGAGCAGTGCAAGTAAAGCGATTCGATCTTGTGCCTCTTTCGAACCACTGCCTCGCAACCCCCTCTGAAACGCCACGCTTTGAAGACCACTGGTCCAGCCCAGAATTTATCTTGATTTCCCACCTTTGCCAATCCTCCGATATCCCTGCGCCAACAAGGTTTGCAACATCCAAATCCAGGGCAGCCTGCAGCAACAATCCTGGATCTTGGCACTAGATACCCCAGTGTATCGGACATCAACCTCGTCTCGTCTCATCATCGGATTTGCATCTCCCATTTCATCTTTACCCATTCGCATTTCCTCCCCCACACCGCCCAATCTGCGACCTCTTCTTTCTCCCCTCTCAAGAATTGGATTGTGGTGTGTTGAGGAGGATGGAAGGTGACAGCAATACATAAGGCCCCTTTTTCTTTTTATTTGTTCATTATGGGCCAAGAACAATCGGTCCCCGCCCCGAGACGGGCCCCCAACAAATTGTCGAAACCGAGGACGAATACCACTGGGAACTTGATATCGAAAATTCCTGGGACGCCTAGCCGTCAGAATTCGCAGTCGAATAATGCATCGCCTACAAAATCGAAGCAGAGTTTGTTGTTCCCGGCGGATGTTGGTGAGGCTGTGGAGAAGAAAGAGGAGAAGCCACGAAAACGGATGAGCTTGTTTAGGTCGAAGAGTTCTCAGGCGAAGGAGAGGCAATTGGAGTTGCAATTGGATACTGGTGTTGCAAGGGAATTTGTGGATCCGAGTCCTGTCGAGAGACCTGTTCGCAGACACTCTAGAGCGAATTCTGTAACATTTGAGGAGCAGAAAGAGGAAAGCTTTAGGTGGGTTTTTTATCTTTTCCTGTGGAACATCTTCTGACAGTATTGCAGTAGCAGACCTCCAAATCACAGTCGAATGTCCCTCCAACATTTCCCCTACCAACAACACCACTCCCGACTCTCACTCGTTGTCGAAGCTCGATCCCCAGAGCCTGCGAAAGTAGAGCCCTCAAAACGACTTTCATACTACGAAGAAGAAGATCCGCAGACATCGGGCGTTCTCCCCCGAACAAATTCAGAATCAACAATCTACGGCCCCATACGTCGACGGTCATTACTCCAACACGGCGTAGCAACACGAAAAAGCCTCTTCGCAGCAAACGACTCCAGACAATCTCTACCCTCCCAATTAAATGCAAACGAATTCCAAGATTACTACTACGACCAGTCGAAACCGACCTCATCTCCTCTGTCAGATTTAGCGAATTTGAGACGAGAATTTGACAATGGCACACCGGGTCCAAGGGTGGAAACTCCCACTGATCAGGGGTATGGACATATTGGCGTATACAAGCTAGGCTCTCTCCGCATAACAAACGGAGCAGCTAGCCCAGCGCCCAGTGAAGGCCGGCCTTCAACCTCGGAAGACTATATGACAGCAGGTACGCGAACAAGTCACGAGAGCCCGCGCAGGCACGGTTTAGGTCAGCGTAGCAATACGCTCGCAGCGCCATTGGAAATAATGCGAACGCAGTGGACAGCGCGCTCCGAGTCTCCCTTGCGACAAGCTCATGAAGCTGAGCCCGAGCAATTGACAATCGACACGCAACTCCCACTTCCAGATCCAAGTTTCGCGCTCTTCGATTTCAGCAGTCGGGATAGTCCGACCAAGAGCTTGGAATTGGCGAAGGAGTATATGCAAGATTTGGCATTATCTCCATTCAGTTTTGAGACTTCGCCAGTACCTAGTCCGCGGTTAGAATCTACGAGTAAACATATGGCTGTCGAGGACGATTTATTCGAGCCTGAGCCCAATTCGCCGAATTTGTCTGCTCTTGAGCATGCGTCTAGAAGTTTTGATTCGGGGTATGGGACGGGAGAGACGAAAGTCATTCCCGGACCTAGAGAAGTGGCGCCGAAACCACTGGCGAAGGCGGATAGTGGGTATAGCTCAAATGTGTCTCTACGATCATTTAAGAAGGATGGTCCAGCAGTTCCGGAGAAAGAAGCACCTCCTGCGCCCCCAAAGGAGATTTCGAGGGTTGCATCGAGCACGTATTCGGTTTCTAGTAGGGTGCCGAGTAGTGCGTATTCGGTGTCTTCGCAGGCATCAGATGTTACACTCCGGGCTCAGAGATCATTGCCTTCTTTACCGGCGGAAGAATATATTCCTCCTCCACCAGCCAGAGACGCACCGCCCGTCCCCCCAAAACATCAGGAAATTCAACACGTCCAAAGACCTTCCGCAAACGTCCTTCAAAAACAACATACACGCCAACAATCCCTCCCCCCAACCCTCCCCAAAGCCATCCGTCCCACCCCAATCCCCGCCTCCAAACCAACCTCATCCACAAAACGCCCCCAAAAACCCCAACGCCCACACTCCTTCCAACCCACCTCCTTACCCGTCTACACCGTCTCCGCCCATCTCCCCTCAACCTCATCCCTTCCCCCCGTCCCCGCAGAAACGAGTCGCAAACTCGATGAAAGAGTTGATAATTTCCCCGTCGTGTCGTTTCCGAATACGCTTGCTGGGATGGGGTTGAGGCGGAGTTGCAGTAAAGAGACGCTGGGCACGATTTTCAGCGTAGGGAGTGCGGAAGTCAGGGCAGAGATGAATTTCGCGAAGAGCTTACCTGCTATTCCTGTGCATGGACGAATCCCCGAGTCCTCACCCATCACCATATCTCCCGAACCAAAATCCAAGCCTGAATTTCCGTCGAAACCGGAGTATAATCGCAGGAATACGTATCAACCCATGCCATCTTCTCAAGTGCCGACTAGGAAACCCTTCGAGGCAAGGCGCTCGATGCAATCCCTTCCAAGAGAAACTTCCATCCCGAGAAAAAGCATAGAGCAGCAACAAGAAGACTTCGAAGCCCACGTCACGAGCTTCGACACTATTTCCTCCTCTCTAGGCTCTGGTCCCTACGCCATCGCCACGACCACGAGACCCTCAAGCTCCGCATCCGCGGTTTTGACTTCTCAGTTTGAGAGTGAGGCTGCGTTGAGGTTTCAGGCGCAGAAATCTCTTAACTCCCGAAAATCATTCGATTCGCAACGGAACGTCTCAGGTTCTAACGGTGTGTTGCGGGATAGGAAGAGTTTCGATTCCCATTCATCCCAAAGGAATATTTCGGGTCCATTTTTGGGAAATAGGAAGAGTTATGATAGTATAGCCGCAGGAAACCCCTTCACTGCACCTCAGCTACCAACCCCAAGCGCGGGGAAACCGCAGACACCTACGAGTAGTCATTCCCGAAAAGGATCAAGAGAATACCCACCCCAAGCCCACTCCAACGCCTCCATCAAACGACCCTTTACCTTTGTGCCTCCTGTCCCAGCACCACAGTTCCAACCGCGAGAACAAGGTGGAATCGGTATCAAGAAAACTAAATCCCCACCGCCCGTTAGCATGCAAACCCGCAAATCCCTCCCCGCGCCCTCTCGTCCTCCTCCCCCCCAACCACAACCACAAGATAAATGGGCACAACCCGCCACTTTTTGGGCAGAAAGGAGGAAGAGCGCTGGCGAGGCCCTGAGGAGGACGAGTCAGGAAATGAGCAGGCCGGGGAGCGCGAGACCTAGTGTTGAGATGCAGCGGCCTCGGCAAGCGCAGAATCTGAGGGCATATCCGAGTTTTGATCAGAGGGATGTTTGGGAAGCTAATCACGCCTCCTACCAATCCTATTCCTATGATTACTCCCCTCCTCCTTCTCAGACCCAGGTCCAGTATCAAGAAGCAGAATATTACGACCAAGAAGACGCGGAAGCGGATTATAAGAGGGCGCGGGAGATGGAGATAAGGGGGAACAGTACGCAGGATATGCTTATCTTAAGCCGCGAGACGGGCGGTCATGGACAGGGTTTGGGCACTGGGAGGGGAGGGGGACGGTGGGGGAG
>Ga0247778_1000437_pt1 | contig 54852 bp, 51 predicted proteins | sample UWRJL049202B5_FD_179939 | JGI IMG/M metagenome (GOLD analysis project Ga0247778, IMG submission 179939) | Plant litter microbial communities from Arlington Agricultural Research Station in Wisconsin, United States - UWRJ-L049-202B-5 | ecosystem: Environmental > Terrestrial > Plant litter >... | reverse complement strand
GGAAAATAATCAGGGGTAGTTTGTTTGGGACGAGAAATTCGGAGGCTTAGAAGTCCTGGACATGAGATCGGTTCTGAGTCGAAGTATAGTATGGTAATTTTAAATTGGGGTGAGAAAAGAACTTTGAGGACTCGTCGAAGGTTTATTGGCTCTGTTGATTATAAGGGTCTAAGTAATTGAGGATGTCATGATCTCTCTAGGATGGTAAGCTTGCAAGAATTTTAGGGATTTGTGTTCAGGTAGAAATGGGACTGACCTAGAAGATTATGATCCGACAAGAGTTACCAAAAGATGTTCTGAATGCCTAGGGGGGTACTCTTTGATGGTTATGCTATGAGGTGCAATAGGTGAGGATCGTTCCTCCCCTTCTCGTACTAATCGAACCTCTTTGCTCTTCACCGCCCAAGCCCTTCACCTTTGCTCAAAACTTCCCCCGGAAGTTGTAAATCTTGTCACGAACATCGTCTCCAAGTGAAGTAACTTCCCTTATCATCTCGACGCGTCAATTATTCGTTCAAGACTCCAAATCAAGAACTGCTACCATCACTTTCGGCTCATCCAGAACTTGAAAGCACTACCTTCACCGTGTCGATTTGCCCCCTACAGCGTGCTCGTAGAGGAGGTAGACTTACCTTCGGAAACTCACGACAAAGTGATCCTGGTCCCAAGTTTGCGATGTTTAGCAGACTCTCAACGGAAATTCGCTTCATCATATGGAAACTCACACTTGAGCCTCGCGTTGTCGAAGTCATGTACCGCGAAGAGAGGGGGTTCTACTCAGATGTCGGCTTGCCTACAGGACTCCTGGTGTGCCGCGACTCTTACGATGCTGTCTCTGCATATTATCCTCTTTGCTTCGGATGCGAATGGTTTCCTGCCAAGATTCGATTCAATTTTGCACTGGATACCCTCTACATCAGCGAGGACTTTAGAGGGAACATCCCCTCGTTTTTCTCGCTTCTTCGAGAAGACGCATGCAATAAATTGCAATATCTTGCCTTGGACATGACGTTATTTTGGGATTTCGAAAGCATACATGGCCGCGAAGAAGATTGGATTCAGAATGTCTTCCTACGTGGTCTTCGGAAATCCTTGGAGCGGATGAGGGGTCTGAGGGAGCTGTTCGAAGTCTATGATCTTCAGGTATGGGCTTATCACATAGCGTGGGACAGTGGCCGCTCTTTCTCCAGGGGAGCTCTGAAATTTACGGATCGACTTCCCAATTCTTTCCGGTATCCCGCCTTTGTCAAAGAACAGGAACTGCCGAAACAATATCCTTTTTTCTCCAAATGGGACGTGCCCGAAATCCGCCCAGTATTTGGGGTCAGAGAGGGTCTTAAGGCAGTTAAGGTTTCTAAGCCGCAACGGAGGTATATGGACGATAGTTCGGAGCACTTTGGTTGGCTGGCTAAGGATTATGATGGTTGATTACAGTAAGTCTTGACAACAACATTAGGAGAGGGCGTTTATGTAAAATGTATTACAGCGGATTATCTAACAAATGACAAGGTACTCTGATCCGATCATCGGAAGAGCATCTTGAGAGCGACCATAGCAGATTGTCAAATTCGTCACTTGCGTCTTCTTCCGATACAAAGCCCTCGCTGAAGCCTTGAGAAAATTGCACACACTTCATAAGAGCGGCCTCGAGTGGCTGGTATTGCTTGCCACGCTCATTGTTAAGAAAAACACCAACGGAACTAACTGCCTGGGTGCTAGCGTTGCTGTTATTTGCTAAATGCCTTTTCTCGCACCCTTCCAGAGGGTACGATAAACTTCATCAACAAGATCTAGGACTGCGGAATGCGACCAAAAGATTAAAGAGTCAAACGTAATGGGACAATGGCGTTGCGAAATCTTTGCACGTGTCTATGGGAGCTTCGGTATTACTAGCGGTTTTTGAGCTCAGCTCTACAAACAAGTACTGCATTGAGAGAACAGTTCATATCGTGTCTTATAAACATACATACAGTACAAGCAGTCAGATTTGAAATGATGGTCATAACTCGTCTCTATTAATTATTATTTATTTTCCTGTTCCTAGTACGGCTCCCGATCCAGACCAATCCAACCCAAACTCCAGCATATCTATCCTTTCCCACGCTAACATCACGATCATCAGAAATCAGAAGCAGACAATCCTCATACATCCCAACCCAGCTTCACCTAAGCAACAGCGAACTTAGATCTCGCCCTCAACTTAGCACCAAAGATCCACAATGCAAACATTCCGATGATACCAATAACCGAAAGCCCACCCAGCAGACTGACACCCTTTCCAACCCCCAAATTAATGAAAAGCGGCCGTCCAAACATGATACTCCCACATGCAAACGCAGACCTCAAGAAATCATTACCGGCGAACAAACTAGCAGCGTACTGTGGATACGACAGCGGGACATAGACAAAGATACACTGCATGACCACAAACACAGTTGCACCATATATCGTAATCCCAATTGTCGGTGCAATCCAGTGGATATCTGGATTCGCGGTCCATGCAAAGATGAACAGTCCAATAGTTGGACCAAAGCATGCGAAGAGCGCAGGCACCAATCTACTTTCCTGGGCCCGAAGACCATGCGCCTTGATGTCGGGGATGAGGTAGTAGTACAGGTATCCGCAATAAACAGCGATGCCAAGAATACACGCGACGAGGATACAAGTGAAGACGACGCCAATGAGGCCGAGCGAGAAACCGTACATGGGCGGGTAGACGAGTGGGAAGACTTCAAAGAAGGAGTAGTAGATTCCGTAGATGATGGCTGTGTAGACGTTCACGAATAGGATGGCTGGATCCTTGACTGTGATTTCCATAGGCTTGATGATGGCGTCAACGAGAATGGCGGTGGGCTTTAGGTTCTTCTGGTCGATTTCGGATTGCGCTTGTAGTCTGTTGTTGCCGGTGAGCTTGCGGAGGCGCTGGGCGCGGCGGAGCAGGATGTTGGGTGTGCTGGTTTCGGGGAGCAGCATGAACATGACTAGGAAGGCGGGACCGGCGGCCCAGAGAATCTCCCAGAGTGACCACCGCCAGCCTTTGGCTGTGACTGCAAATCCGGAGAGGAGCGGGCCGAGAGCTGGACCGCAGTAGGCGGCTGAAACCCAAGCCACGAGAGCGTAAGGGAGGTACAGCAGGGAATACATGTCTTGCATCGTCGCGGCTCCGATAGCGAGACAAGGGCTACCAAAGAAGCCTTGCAAAAATCGCAGAACGAGGAGACCAGCAAAGTTGTTCACCAGAGCCGTCGGCAGAGACAGTATTGTGAATAATGCCATGGTAGCTGCATAGACAGGCGATCGTCCAATGATTGGGATCTCAGATAACGGTGCCCAAAGGAGAGGTCCCATTCCGTACGCAAGAACGTATAGCGAAAGGGGAAGCGAGGCATCTGTTTCTGTGACGCCGAACTTGGCGATAACGCCGAGCTCAGACGAGGTGTAGATTGCGGAGCCGGTGTAGACGACGAAAGTGTAGATGCAGATTATCAGGGAGATGATGAAGCGCTTGCCGTTTGACCAGTTCTGTGGGTTTTCCGTATCGTCGGTCGTATACCAGTCTACTAGGACAGTGCCATCCGATGTCTTTGCGGGGACGATCGGTCTCGTCTGAGTTCGCTCGATGGCGAGCTCGGCTTCGACCTCGAGACGCTCTTCCGTATATGGTGTTGTATCCAGACGGCTCTTCGTTCGCGTGAGTTGAAGGGTTGCGGGATCTTCACCATAAGGGTCAGTTCCTTGAGCTTCTGTCTGGGCTTTCTCTAATTCGGGGGTCAGGTCGGTTGTGTCGCCGCTCGATTGACTGGATTTTCGAGTTCGTTCTCGTGTTACACTCGATGCTGTTGGTTGTCTGTGGATTTCGGGGTGCTTCTCTCCAGTGCTGTTCAAGAGGGCATTATAGGTTGCTGGTAATTCGAAGCCTGGCCTTTCTTCTGGGTATTGGAGGACTCTGTTGCCTGTGATCCATCGAATCACTTGCCCCAATGGGGCATCTCGAACGATGTCGGACATGATGAAAAAATTGGACTCGAAATTCGACGGGGGACTGAGGCTATCGTGACTGATAAAGGGGAACAGGGGTAGCTCAGCTCAAGTCTAGAACTTGAGGTAGACAAAAAATTGTACAGGCAGTGAGGAAGGAAGCTTGCAACTGATGAAGGGAAAGCACAAATTGGGACAACCTTCAAGTATATATAATTCAGAGAGCTATCTCTTTTGATATGGGGTACTGTATTGGGTAGCTTTATCTCTCCAGTATTTCTGAGTAAGCTAGCCATGGCAGTTCTGACACAAGCATGATTGGCTTTAACTCCGTTTCTAAGCAGAGCTTCCATGGGTTTCATTACTGCTTGTACATGCTTTTGAGTCACCGCGGGATGAAACTCTTGGAAATGGCGTAAAATGCAGCCCATCATAGGCTGGCAGTTGGAAATTGTTGGTGAGAAGGGAAGCTTGCTGAGGTGGTGTTTGCGGAAGTAAGCTGCCAAGAGCCGCTTGGCGAGTTAAAGTCCGAGAGCCTGGGTGCAACAAGCACGACGCTGAATAATGTGTGCATCTCCCAGGGAGCCATGACGCAGGGAGAGGCTCTTTCGTTGGCAGAGGCGCTTTGTCAGTCCTGTCCGTGCAGCCAAAATGATTTGTCGATTTATCCGATTACTGAACATGTATTTCGACCTTCATCCAATCTGGTGAGTTCGGCTCTAGAGAAATCTCACTGCCCTGTGGTCCCTGCAGGATTTAGATTCGGAGACGGGCCAATTTTTCATCTTCTTCTCCAGATGATTTTCTATACATACTCGACTTCCAGCTGTCTCTGTGAGATTTATTACCAATAGCGAATTCGTCATCGAAATTCGAGAGGACCGGAGTGTCAAACAATGGCCCACTCCTCAGTCCTGGACCCACGCCCTCCACTTCTTGATGTTAAACGATGATCCAGATCTCAGAAAATTGGGGAGATATGCTTGCAGGTGGCTTCGAAGTTGCAGGACGTTAAATTATTTCCGAATGAGGCAAATGGTCCTTGAGTGTGCTGCAGTCATGTGATGATCATGTGATACCAAAACTGGACGAAGGTGTTATCGAGAGACTTCAAGTTGTGTATCAAAGATTATCTCACTCCATGGTCTGAGTCCCTTCGTTACGTCTCATGAGGCCATGTCCAGATTGTACTCTACACCAAGCCAGTAGCCAGCTTTAACACCAGTTTCGTTATGGAGAGCATATCTGGCTATTGAATGGCAGGATAAGAGCATTTTCACAGCAAAGGAGAATCCATCGATAAGAAGTAAATAGGTCTTCCGGCTAAGGCGTGGAATTATGACGACGAATAGGTTATGCAACGTACAGCCCCAAGAGACAAAATAGTAGACTCTCTATACATGTCTATCAAGGAGGCAAACCAGCACTTATAAGGCACCTTGACGATATATGATGTTTTAGAAATATTTCTGTTGAACATGCAAGTTTACTCGAGCGACGTCGGGTCAAAATGCCAACTGCTTTTGGATTCATGGCTCAATTTATTCGTAAGAATTGCGATTTTACATTCGTAGTTATTGAAAGTTATCTAGTCGGCTGTCTCATTCAAGCAAATGCTGAGTCGGAAATATTTTTAACCCTATTCCAATATGGTAAATACCCAAGACCGGCGGCCACTCACTTCACACTCGCTCGTGATTCAGGCAAACATACTTGAGCCCTTCGATTCGGAAATACTTGAGCCTTCCAGTCACTAATAAGGCAAATCTCAATTTGCGATTGCCAAAATCGCGGATTTAAGATCCTCCCGAATAGGAATTACACAAGACGAGAATACAAATTCCGCAACGGAGAAAGTTCAACACCGGGAGCGAAAGCGAAGTGGGGAGCGAGATCTGACCCCTGGACGACCCAGGAGATCGGACCGCAGGCATTTACAGGCCATTAATTTGGCAGCCTTGTCGATTCCTGCTTAATCATCGCAGCATTTTCGAAAATCCTCCAATCAGATCCGGCTAGGCGTACAACTCAGCCGTACTAGTAATCCTGTGTGGCTTCGCCATCACGAAACATGTTCCGAGCCTTGTCGCGACAACACCTCATCTCAGTCAGCCTCTTCGTCCGTCCAAATCTATGGTCCGTTCGGCCAAAGACCAGAGCCGCAGCCTATTCTGGACAAAAGTGTGCTTAAAGCCCGCAGACTAGACGTAGCATGCGCCAGGAATATGGGTGTCAGCCCTGTGGTGGGAGCCGGCTCTGGGAATAGCCTCGCACGCCTATTTGTGAGGTCGTACTTTTCGGATCTCTTGGGATCGATTTACGACCTGGGGTTAAGATCAACGAGGCAAATGGACTGCTCGCTGCCGTAAAGATTTCCTTTTTCAGAGAAGTGGTCTGTAGAAGCTCCTTGTTAAATCGGCTGCTCACCCTGTTGCTCAAGTGGCGATTGGGTCTTGTGGAGAATCATCTTTTGCAATCTCACTGTCAATACCCCTCATGAGAGTTTACATAATTATATCGGCGTTTGAGGCACCTGCATTCCGATAAACGATGCGTATACATATTCAGCTCTTGTCAAGGTGACGGAGAAGCTATATAGATGTGTATTCCGCCACTGAGATAGCTATAACACCATCCTTCAGAACATCTCCAAGCTCTTTCTGTATCTACCACAAGCGCGGCTCCAATCCATCCGCAATACATCATACCTCCTCTCACAAGAGGCATGTCCTCGCGCAGCTACCAACCCTCATCAAGCCCGTCCATCCCAATCATGGCCCAAAACATAACCCATACCTTCGCCTCCTCAACCATCCCTCTCGCTCTCGGCCCCCTCCAAGTCCGCATCTTAACCAGCACCCCAGCGCTCTCCCTAACCCACCTCTCCATCCCCGCTCACACCCGCGGTCTCCCCCTCCTCGCCAACCGCCTGCACACAGTCACCTACTACGTCCTCTCGGGCAGCATTCGTTTCTCCTCCACCCCTTCCGCCAACTCTACACACCTTCAGCACATCAACGCTTCCGAGGGAGAAGTAATCTCCATTCCACCAGGCATCACCTATGGATTCGGAAACGGAGACCCAGAGATCGCGGAAGTGCTTTGTGTTTACACGCCCGGCGAGTGGGTTGGTGCTTTGAAGGAGCTTTCTGGGACCGCACGCGAGAATTGGAGAGCGGTGTTGAAGAGTTGGGGATGTGTTTTGGCGGAGGAGAAAGCTGAGGATGAGGAGATGAATGATGGTGAAGAAGACAGCGATGAGAATTCTGCGCCTACGCATGTGCCGTCTAGGTTGAGGTGCATGGCTGGATAGTGGGGTGAATGGGAATCGCGGAGGAAAGGGGATGGGTGGGTTGCTAGACTTTGGGTTCCGAGTTAGCGATGAGCATTTCCTTGCGCTTTTCCTTTTCGTTCTGGGCCAGCGGGTATGGTTCCAATCTTCATCTGTATAGTTCCGCATTTCCTTGAGAAACTATTGTTGGTTGCCATATATGCATTTTTCTTGTCCCTAATGAATGCTTTCTCGGGAAACCCTCTAGGAGTTCGAAGAGGGGATCGGCTTATATCTTGACAAACGAGGCTTGGTTCACATTTCAGGAGTTTTTTCAACATTTTGAGTGATACCTTTATTTCTGCTCTTGATGAACCGCAATGATAATAAAGTGTCGCCATTCTTCACATTAAGCAAACCCTCAAGTTTGATAAGCCATGAAAACCAATATACATATTCCGTGCATTCATTTCCTCTATTTCGAAAGCAAGCTCCGTTCAACAAGCTGGATTAAATATGCGATCTCGATAATTACTACTTCTCAATGACCCATTGCATTATTACAGCTCATGGACGCGTGAAAGAACCCCACAACCGTGATCATCATTCAATCTGTTCTCTTGCGCTTGTTGCCTTCTGCACGTCCTCTACCCACTCGGTCTCCTCTCCGGCTTCACTGAGTATAGTAACGTCCGGTTCCTTGAATTAATTCTGCGAATCATCCAATAGATAATTGACCAGGTTATTGACGTTCCAGGGGGGATATCGAGGGGGCAGTTTTCTTTTGGCTGCCTCGACCTTTGCTTGTGCGACAATTTGTGCCCAAATGCCACCGCGGTCCACCACATCGAGCCAAGCCTTCCCACCCATTTCTGATTCCCAAATATATCTGTCTACGATGTAGGAAATGAGCTTTTCGCTCCCCACCACGGTACCTTCCTTAGAAAAGAATTCTGCCATGAAAAAGTCTCCGCGGATTGCGTTTTTCTTACCGCTGAGTTTTTTATCTGAGCTTAGAAACGAATCCTCGGAGTCTTGATCGATCTTTGCTAGACTCATCAAAACCGCGTTTTGATAGGAAGGCAATTCAAGTTCCGCTCCAAGAACATAAAGGGTGGCGTGATTGGCGCTCGTTTTGGGCAACGTCCCCGTGAAAAGAAACTCCAGGAGGTTATCGATAGCACCCCAAAACCATGTACCTTCGGGCTTAAAATGCAAAAATACTGCTGTCCACTTTATTATTGGCCAGGTTCTCTCAGCAGGTAGAAGTGACTTGAAGCGGCCGGAAGATCTGCATAGGATAGATCGAGGCACGTAACGGGGACTTCTTGTGTCGTGGCGAAGCTCAATCATTCCAGCACCCCACAATCTAGAAGTTTTTTTTAGCATTACCATCCAGACATTTAGACGTAGTGTATACTCACTTCCTGGCATTTTCAACTTCTGCCTTTGTTTTTCCCGGGTTGTTCTTCATGTCCTCTTCCAGCGTTGGAATCCGAGTCTGCGTCATCGTGTCGTATTCCGTGCCACTGCTCACGAGAGCTTCATTCGCTCCATTGTCCAGAGCCTTTGGGAGAGGCGAACTGCAGACCGATTAGTCGAGAAGAAGGACCCAATGGAAATAAACGCACCTAAGATAGCCGTCGTCTTCCATTGCAAGGTATCGCTGATTTTAATCTTGCAACTCGCAGGTTGATGATGTTGTGTTGTAGAGGGGAGTTGCGGACGAAGAAGTTTGCATCCATAAGCGACTTGAGGACGACCGACGAAAGGGGAAGGAACGCTGGGCTGTGTTTTCTTCGGAACTCAACATTTCGGTCTGAACTACCTACGATGTATGAAATGGAACGACGCAATTTAGTCCCAATCGCAAGGTAAGCATTTGGAGTTTTGAAAATTGTTGCTCTGGTTGATGGAAAGTGGAGACTCACTGCTGCATAGATCAGGATTCTGGTAATAAGAGTTACTTCTAATACCAGGCGTGGCAGAGGAATTGTCAAAACGAACCTAGATACAATGTGCTTTCAATATCTCACAAAAACAGAACACCTAAGAGAGAAAAGCTACACGCTGAATTCACGACGTTTTTTATTGACTACAAACACGTAAAAAAGACCATGGAAAAGCAAACGAGATAGAAAGAACCGCTTATAGCAGCAAGGAAACGCCGCGAACAGCCCACACTACCAATACAAAATCTACCCTCCTGTTCTCCTGTTCTCCATCAAAATGTGCCGCTTGAGTAGAAGCGATTTTTCCCTATCAACATCTCTTCAGCTTCGACGCCCCGCCCTTATTCCTCTCATTCCTGCGCCACCACCTCTCCATTTTCTCGACGAGGCTCATGTCATTCCACATGTTTCGGCACATGCTCTACGTGGCCTTCTTCGCAGCTGGCGCACCGCCAACGTACTTGCCGAGATCGGTGCCATCATGGAAACTTCTAGCGCCACCCTTGACAACATCCCAGACCTGTCTTGCCGCTGGTGGAATACCCTGTCCACCGACCAAGCTGTCAACTCTGGCCTCCAATTGTCTGAATTGGGCTTGGACGAAAGAGCTTTGAGCGAATCGTGCGCGGAGGAAGGCAGTGTAAACGGCGATCAAGATCCAGGAGCCCTTGGCGAAGGTGAGAGCAGAGAGGAAGAGACGGAACCAGAGGCCGATTTCGAGGACGGCGACGAGACCCATGGAGGTGTCATAGTATTCCTTGACGAACTTGCCAATCATATCGGCGGTGGGGTTGGCCTTGTAGGTTGGCTTGGCGCTTGGGGAGGCACCTGCAGCTGGTGCAACTGATTGAGGGGGTTGGATAGTTGGGATCAGGTTTGTGCGGGTGTAGGTTGCGACGTGGAAGATGGAGTAAACGCCAAATGGCAACATTGCGAGAGGGTATTGGGGAGAGAAAAGCCAGACGAGGGCCATGGCTGGAAATGGTGTTAGAAACAGTTGATCCTGCAGGTATTCGGAATTGCAACTCACCCAAATACTGGACATTCTCGTCAGATGCAAGAGAGAGTACGCTGCCTTGGGGTTTGCTGCCAGCTCTTGAGCGTGCTCTAAACGCTTTGTAGACAACGATTCCGTACGTAACCGCTGCAGACACGAAGGCCGTGCGGTAAGAGAATTGAGCCCATCTCGAGTAGTAATTGAACGTTATGTAAGACAGCGAGTATCTGACAATGCAGAAGAGAAGGGACAAATGTCTAGAGATTTGTTAGTAGCTGTAATATTCCCCATTATTCATGATGTGCTGCAGAGAAGCGCAAGCTTGATTCCGCCCACAAAGGCCAGCTTGAGGAATTGTCCCAGATTATGTGGAGGATTGTGCTGCAGAGAACTGTACGTACCCGACAAACCACGCGACTGCAAATGTATGGTCAGCTTGGGTCTTTCACATGTGTTGTCCCAGGAAAGGAGAATACGCACACTGTAAGGTCTGGGCAAGCTGCAGGAGCCTCTGCTGCAGAGGGAGCGAGGCGGATGGCGGCGGTGCCATTTTTACTGTAGGATCGAGAGATCAAGAATGCTTCAGGAAGAATAAAGCTTTATGGGCGTAAGACACAAGATGCAGGAGCTTCTGGAATGGGTTGAGGCAGAAGTTGTAAATGTGTCGTGTGCTGTGCTGTGCGGGTGAGGTGGAGCTTTCTCGAACCGCAGACCCAAAGTTGAAAGATGGCTGGTAGAGGTCGATCCTGGCAGAACGTCACTGCTTTAGCGAAGGACCTTGCCTGGGGTGTTTGCACATAAAGTACATGCAGAGGACTTACAAGAACACGAATCTCTTGTGAATGCACTACCGGAGATGAGAAATTATGATTAACAAACGCAGAGGAATTGAATTGTGTATATTTGAAGGGCGACGTTGACGTGGAGGTTGAACAAAGTCGAATCTAAGTCTGCATCAATTGCGTTTGACCAAGCTCCAATTCTTCTGCCTTGATTCGCGGTCGCGGGCTTTTTCAGCTCCCCAGCCACACTTCGCCCTTCGTCATCGTGCGGGATCATCACATGCTAGCTGTTGCAGGGGTCACAAATCGATCGAGGCACCTGAAAATGCTTCCAGGTCCATCAAATTAAGAGTGATGGACGGGTTACCCGCTTTTTGGGTCTGCCAGGAACCGTGGCTCAATGACATCTAGATCGCGGCCGAGTGTAGAGTTGACACATAAGTTGAAAGCAACAACGCGTATTATTATTATTATTATTATTATTATTTTTTCCTTCAAAATTTGAATGGTATAGATATAGCTAATTATCCATATTGGGAGACTTGCTCCAGTTTCATCAAGTGAAGAGAACACGTTTCTGGAAGTTATATATAGAAGGCCCAGTACTCGGTATGCGTGTCGTGTTTGGAGGAGACGGGGAAATAGGCAAACAGCGCCTTGCGGTAATACTCTTCTCCAATGACATCGGCAGTTGGCCTGCCTTCTGGAAGGGAAACAGCCAGAAAAAAAAAGTTCGACAATGTTTGCGTGTCTCAATATCCCCCTTCGACTTCCACTGGGCGTGTTAGAAACAGCATGGAGAGTCTGGAAGCTCGTACAATTAATGCTCAAATTTTGGTATCATGTAAACGCCATAGCTATGCTTTTGCCGCCCCCGATCCTAACGCCATCGTATCCCATACACTCCCAAGATATCATCTCCGAACCCGCTTATGATTCCAACCACCATCCCTCCCATTCCTCATATGCGGACCGCCACCCCGATGATGATTATCGTGCCTTTCCGGTCTGATTGGCTCCTCAACTTCCACCTCATACTCTTCCCACTCGACCTTGTAATACTCATTAACAGTGGCCTTCTCTTTTTTAGCCTTCTCAGCATCCAGCATGAAGCGCACTGTGCCTTCCTGGCCCCGTGCACCGATGCCTCTGCGTCCTGAGCCGGACGAGCGTGGGCTGAGTGTGGCGGGGGAAGCGACGTCCTTGCCATTCGTGCGGAAATCTGAGGGGCTGGCAGGGGTGATGGGTGTCTTAGGCGTCTTGATGTTCGATTTGACGCCATTTGTTTTGGGAGCCTCGTGGTGCTCGGTGTACCGATTCAACGACTGTGCTTCCAGTTCTTGGTTCAGTTTGATGCGGAGATTGATGAATGTATCGATCGGGTATGAAGGTCCGACAATAGAAGACTTTTGGAAGTGCGTGTAGTGCTCCACAAGATCTAGGACAGCTTCTATCACTTGAGCACGATTTGTGTGCCACTTTCGGAGACTCGGTGCACCTTGACCGCGAATGGCATCTTGTTGCTTGTCGAGGAGCAGCGTTGCGAGCTCAATACATGCGAATGACATGGCGGCACAGCTGTGCTTCAGAGGAGCGAATGTGCGGTATAAGTCGATCATCATCTTATATGCAACTTTTCCAACATCCTGATCAACTTTCGAGGCTTTTACCAGCTTTATGAGGTGCTTGTGTGGAAATCGATTTCGGAAATCGAAGCCTGAAGCCTCTAACATTAGACGCTCGAGACCGATGACAATCTTGGATGGACCTTCAAATGCCTGGCAGTCTATTAGCCTCCATATTCTTAGGAATAAGTGTATTACCCACATTGTCGTCCGGACTCAAATGCTCAGCAATTCCGACCTTAACGTTATGCGCTGCACATAAAATTTCCTTCGACTTCTTTAGCGTATCCTCAATCTTACAAGCCGTAAGAAGTGCCGCAGCCGCAGCATCCTGGTATTGATATTCGTTGTCCTTATGCACAAGGCGAAACTTGTGGTAGTAAACGCAAGCCGTACAGAAAGTTCGAACAGGTAATTGTAACGCAATTCGAACATCACTGATCCACTGAACGCCCTGTAACCTAAAAGTATCTTCTCGAAGTGGATTCGCGCCCATCGCAACCAACTGGCCCTGCAGTTGCTGCTGGAAGACATAGGGCTTTGCGACTTGAATGTAGGAGGGATGAGGGCCAGTTACTGGAGCGCTCTCGGGCGCTGGCGTTGGCGGCGCCGCTGGGCGAGGTGCTGGTGCCATTTGAGCTAGAATATTCGTCAGGTCGAAGGGGAGAAGGGGAGGTGGTGGAGGAGGCGGAGGAGGAGGAGGGGGTGCTGGCTGTTGCGCAGGGGGGAGGTTTGGAGTGAAAGAGCCTCCGCTAGGAAAGTGTCGTCGGGCATCGGGGTTTGGCTCGATAAGGTTGACGTCCGAGATCGATAAGACATTGGGCTTGCGAAATTGGCGTTTCCCCATGATGATTGTTGGTTGCAAATTTGGCTTCTTGAAATGGTGGATTCTACTTTGTCGATGGTGGAAGATTTCATTTTCGGTTCTTGAGCTGGATAAAATTCTCAAAAAGATCTTTCTATGAATTGAATGTTCGGCGGGTGGTGGCAGAATGGGCAGTTACTGCCCGCCATTCACTCGAATCTACTCCCACCGCCCCAAGAAAGTTCAGATCAAATGGGGATTTTCGTTTCACTAAATATCGACTTATACTTTTCAAAGAATTTTCGCTTCCATATTTAGATAATTGGTCACTTCTATACTTCTCAGAATGCTACTTAGTTGACAGACTCCTTGCCGCAATAACATTGTTTCTCAGTTATAAAAGCAGCAAGATCCAAGCTTCAAGTCAGGATCCACATCAGCTCCTCCAAGTCTCACTTCGACTTTCCCCTCCAACATCAACATCCATCACCATGGCTCCCATAACAAGCATCCTCACACTGCTCCTCTCCTCCTCCCTCGCCCTCTCCTCCATCCTCCCCATTCCCTCCCCATCTCAACACAGACTCTCAGACGACGATGACGACGACACGCCCCTCCCCCTCGTTATATGGCACGGCCTAGGCGACAACTACGCAGCAGACGGTCTCGCAGAAATCGCCCAGTTGGCTGAAGAAACACACCCCGGAACCCTCACCTACATAATCCGCATCGACGACGACGCATCCGCCGATCGAACAGCTACATTCTTCGGCAACCTAACTCTCCAAATCGACAAAGTCTGCGCAGACCTAGCCGCGCACCCTATTCTCTCCACAGCACCAGCAGTCGATGCTTTGGGATTCTCCCAAGGAGGACAGTTTCTAAGAGGTTATATAGAACGATGTAACTTCCCGCCTGTACGAAGTCTTGTTACGTTCGGCAGTCAACATAATGGTATTTCGGAGTTCCAGAATTGCGGCGCTACAGATTGGCTTTGTAAAGGTGCCCAAGGACTCTTACGCTCAAACACATGGTCTACATTCGTGCAATCACGCCTCGTCCCCGCTCAATATTTCCGAGATCCAGAACAGTTAGATTCCTACCTCGAATTCTCCAACTTCCTAGCGGACATCAACAACGAGCGGGAACTCAAGAACCAAACCTACAAGAAGAATCTAGAAACATTGGAGAGGTTCGTGATGTATATGTTTGAGGACGATACGACGGTTGTGCCCAAGGAATCGGCGTGGTTTGCGGAGGTTAATGGGACGGATGTTACGCTATTGAAGGATAGGGAGTTGTATAAGGAGGATTGGATTGGGATGAAGAAGTTGGATGAGAAGGGGGCATTGATATTCGAGACGACTGAGGGCGGACATATGAGTTTGAGTGATAAGTTGTTGAAGTCTGTTTTTAAGGAGAATTATGGACCGTATGGGAGGAAGTTTAAGAAGACAGTCAAGGATGAGTGGAAGGTTGATTTGTGATGTATTATGTTGTAGGATAGTGTTATGATGGACCCGGCGTTGGAGTTGATTAGATACTCCCTCATGGTTGAATAGGAAATGGATTCTCGATACACATTCTCATTGCTTTGGAGGTGTAAAATGAAAATCTGATATCTAGAAACAGTCTTAAATTCGACTATACAGAAGATGCCTTTTCTTAGACGCCATCCAAGACCATTTTACAGCAGATCGTTTTCTACTGCCTCGATACTCCCAAACGCCCAGCAATGCAATGAACACACAGCCCTTTTACACAGCAACAGCTTTCCCCTTCTTGGACTTCTTGGAAGCCTTTGGCACTTCATCCTTAACATCCTTAGCAGCCTCCTCTTTCTGCATCTTCAACTTCTCCTTCCTCAACGCAATCTCCTGATCCAACTTATCATCATTACTCTCCTTCAAAACCTTCTGCTTCTTCTTCTTCCCCTCCCCAGCCTCCTCCTCCTCAACCACCACACCCTCAATCGCCTTCCTCTTCTTCCCCACATTCGCCGCCCGAATCTGCTCCGCCCGGTCCTCAGTAATAACATCCACCTCCTCACTCCACAGCTCGTCCGCCAACCAAATCGGCAACGCAGCCGTGCTCTCCCCCTTAATATGCAGCGCCTTGACTCCCCTCCACTTCTGCGGCACATGTTTCTCAATCAACGCCTCCGCAACAGCCTCCACATTCTCCGCCAATTTCTGTGCGTCCCAGCCCGAATACCCAATCTTGACAGCAGTGCTAGCAGACGGACTCAAATGCACCACCGTCCCACTCAGCGCCTTCTCAATCTCTTTCGCGATCGCCTCCGGACTAGCAGCATCCTGCTTCTCATCCCCTTTTGCGCGCTTAATGCGCTTCCCCTCCGTCTTGGGCACCGGAGCAGCGATGCTGACTGGAATGGGTCGTTTCGTGCCTTTGTAAAACGTCTTTCCCAATAACTTAGGCAAACTAGTTACAATCCTGTCATCAGCGAGGAAGATATCGTGCTCGGCTTTCAGTTTCCGCTGCGCTTCGTACTGCGTGTGCTTTGCGCGGATTTTCTTGATACCTACAACCTTTGTGATGCGCGCTGCGAGCTCAGAGGGGAATGCTGGGCTGGCGACGATGTCTTTGTATGTGCGCTGGGGGTCGGCGGTGATGAGACAGATGGTTGCGCTGGAGTTCGTGTGCAGGGGGTGTGGGAGGGCGATTTTGGAGGGTTTAAGGGATTTTTTGTCGACGATGTGTTTTTTGGTTGTGAGGTTCAGCCAGATGGGCGTGGATGTCTCGTCTTCGTCGGCATCTTCGAGGAGATTCTTCTTGTGGTGGGTAGCGAGCGTAGTTTCTTCTTTTGCTGAATCTTTCATGTGCTTCAAGAGAGCTTTCGAGGCTTTCAATGTCTGGTAATTGTTAGATAGAGCTGTTGTTCGCGATGGCTGGGATACCTACCTGCTCATTATTTAATTGATAAGGTGAGCCGCTCTTGACCTTAGTGGTCAAAGCAGTGGAAGCTGGCGCCATTGCTGTAGCCGTTACGGATCCTGCTTCGAATCTGAAGTCGTGGAGAGGAGCCGGTCAATATTGTGGACAATGATGTACAGTTGTGGGCGTGAAGCTTGATAGTCCCGCAAAGTTCGCTATCTGAGATTTTTTTTTGGCTCGACGGAGTTTGAAAACGCCGACACTTGGAACGCCTTTCCCTTTTCGGCCGTCTCTTGAACCCCTCACTCAGGCTTTGGACCAGAACTCTTGCAAGAATTTTGTAAGATTTTTAGAATTCGAATAATGTTCAATTAAACATTGAATAATAATTCGGAAGCACATCAAATCCTATCTCCAATTTCTCCAAGAATAGAGCACACGTGATTGTGCACAAAGTGCGGGGATATCTTTATGCTTCACTCACTGTCACACCGCCTTGAGCTCTATGATTGAAACGCAAGTTTTCTCTGCAAGTTCCAGCTACTAGCAAAAAAACTTGGTATCACAGTGCATACGAAAGTGGGCTTAAATGAAGTAAAAGAGCCGAGGATTTCGCATCCCCCTCCTGTGCGAGACCCGATTTGTCTCATCGGGCGCGTAAGGATCTTATGTTCACGGTTCCTAGCGTGTAGAGACCGCGATTGAGGAGGCTGGGATGCATCCCGAGATGCTACCACGCCGAGCATGGGAGTGCGACAATTGAGGCTGTTCGTATGGAAATAAATAATTATAGAGTATTTCTTTTCACATAGATGTTATCTGTATTCTTCACAAAAGTAAATAACGCCAATTTACGCCTTCGCAATTCATAAAGGCGTCCAGAAGTTGGACGCCTGCACGTCACGGCAGAATCAGTTAGCGAATCGAAGCGACTCTTAGCTCAGAACGCGAGGAGCGCGACTTCAACTCTTGAGACCCAGTCTTCCGGGCTCACACAAGCTCGACCGTGTTCGTGACCTTCAAAAGTCGGCTTGCACTTCACTTTTCCTACTTCGAGTCAATTTGACCTGGATTTCGTGCTTCAAAGTCTTTTCTCTCCTGCTCAATTGTCTCGATATCAAAGGTGGTGTCAGTCGCGTCCCGGCGCGGTCTTGATATCCACGTCGAAAAGTCGTCGCCTTGACAGTGGATTTCTGGCACCCCTCTGCCATGATGGATTCTTCTCCAAGCAAGATGAACTCCCAGCCGAGTTTACCTCCAATTTCTGGAGTAAAGCGTCCAGCACCGTCGCTACTCCCAGCGTTCGAGCCGTTCTCCTCGTCGCCAGGCTTTCCTCGACCTTCGAAGAGACAAGCTCGTTCTTCGCCCTCAGAACGAGAAGCAGCATACCAAAAATACCCTACGCCAATTCCTACGTCTACGACTGGCATTCTATCTTCTTCACCACCGCGTGTTCAAGGTAGACCTAGCCTCCATCGAACCCAATCTTCAATCTCTGAGCGAGCTCCTCTCTCCGCTGTGCCCTCAATTGTTCTCCCCCAGAATGGGGACCCTTTACGCATGGGGAGATCGAGTACTTCCTCACACTACCAATTGTCTGCCAATCGTCTAATTTCTCGCGTTCACGTCGAAGCTCGCTACATCGCCGCGTCCATGCCTCTGGAACCGAATAAGGTGGAGATAAAATGCAAAGGTTGGAACGGGGTGAAATTGCACTGTCAGGGTAGAACATGGGAGCTCGCGAAGGACGACACATTCACTTCGGAAACCGAATACGCTGAGATCATGCTGGATGTTCAGGACGCGCGCGTGTTGATCGCGTGGCCTAGTAGAGATCGTAAGGATTCGGTGGGCGCCCAGACAGATTCTTCTTGGGACGAGGAAAGTTCTCCAAGGGGTCGTGCTACTGCTATCAATGCTCGCGGTCAAGTAATTCACTCAAGTCCCTTACGTCGCGGTCATCGAATTGAGTCTCCCGAGTCTCCCACACCAGCTGGGCCATCAATCTCCTCAAACACTTTGGCCGACCTCTTCTCCGACAGTGTAGAACCTGAGCCGAGTGCTGTCAAGATATACGAGGATGCACCATCTTCCGAGGAGGACAACATCGCGGCTGGAAATTCCATGGTGTCTACTCAAGCAGCAACATCATTTTACGCGAGAGAGGAGAGCCAGGCGAGTGAGCTCAGCGAGCCAGAAGAAGAGCAGGACCCTGATGAGGAGAACGATCCGATTGTCCATTCGTTCGGTCCTTTCGGGGCTAACATATCGTCTCGCATGGCTTCTTTCACCGCCGGCGGATCCCCAGAAGCACCCCGTGTTGGACGTGAGCGTGCCGAGTCCACTAATTCGAGATCGAGCTCCAGGTCCACCAATGACGCTGATGCTGGGCCAGTTGTCAACCATGTCGTGAACCAGCTTGCTTTCTCTCGGCTCTCATCAACACCATTGTCGGTTATCCTGAATCATCTGCCAGCCGACCTAAAGAATACAAGTCCAACGCACCCGGAGAATAGAGGCCTGAAAAAGGAGGAGCTTTGCAGGATGTTGAATGGTGCCGCGTGTATCGGAGAGATTCATCGTGAAGGAAAGGATGCTGCCGGCAAGCCTTTGGAGAGCGAATACTACTATATCCCGGATGAGGATACTGATGAGAATCGTAGAGCAGCAGTTGTTGATGGATTAAGGAAACCAAGTTTAAGAAACTGTAGGAAGCAGCACAAGGTATATGTTACTCACGGTGGTTTCCAGAACAATACTAACCTCTCAATAGCAATACTATTGGAAGAAGCCCAAAACACCATGAAGGAACGTCACCCACACGAAGCGAGACACTACGTCTGTCGATTTGCGCAATGCCTCGTCTATAGTACGGAAGGTTTTGCATACCATGATACCATACTTTTCTGTTGTCTATAATCAGTGTCATACCCAGCATAGCGCGGCGTATGATTTAGTCTTTTTCTTGCACTGTCATGGCTGCCCGTATCACCGGTGGCGTTTGGAGGAAACGGCGTTGTTGAGTAGATAGGTCGAATCAATCAACTCATCTGTAAACAAAGTTCCTTTCGCCCGATGATATTGCGATTGTGACATAAGTGTGTGATGTTTGTTTGAGGGGCCCAAGGGCAAACAAACACACGGGCGAAGTTAATATGGAGAGGAGGTGAATGTTGGGCGATTTGAAAGTTGGCGTGCAGCAGAAATTGCCCCACCTACCGCTTGCGGGCAAGTCTTGCCTTCCCCGCACTAGCAATTTAGCGCTACAGTCGCTAGTCGACCCCCTTCAGGGCGCATCAGATGTTCGCGTTGTAAGCTTTCAACGTCTGTTTTCAACTGTTTTCTTCCCTCCTCGCTTCCCCCCTCTCGCAATGAATCTCATGTTGCTTGCATATGAGCCCATCTTTTCGTCACCGTCATGTGAAATTCACACCCGCCGCCAACATATTTGCTGGCATCCGCCAATCCATTAGTCAAAACCTTGTGTTACGCCTCTTCTCGATTCATCCACCAGTAACGTGATAGGCATCCAAGCATCTTTGAACGCCATAAAAGGGAGCCCTGGTCTCTTACACAAGAACGTTGCATTCGGAGCATCGGCACACGATCAAGATATTCAAGGCGAGTCTTATTTTATCAATTCCTGCATCTCTGTAGGTCATCTGCTGATACCGTCCGTTTAATAGACAAGCCAAACAAACATACACACAACATTAGAAACGATGGCAACTTCAACGAGCCAACATCCAATGACTTCTACCAAACCACAAGACATCCCTTACACTTCCTCGCCCGAGAAGGAGCAGCCTCCTACAACTGGATCCGAGCACTCGACCATTGAGCCCCTCTCCATCTCCATTCCCGGTGGCCGCCGCAACTCCCAAGGCGAGATACGTCACAATTCCATGGGCGAGATCCTCCAGAGTCCCACCGACACATGGCAGCCGAATCTCAATCGTACACAGAGTTGGAACCAGGAGGACCTGAAGCGGCGGTTCTACGCTGGCGAACTTAGTCCCACACGGTCAAAGGCTCTTGTGGGTATGGAGAAGGGGTTCACGGAGGTTGGAGAGGGTGCTGAGGGTACGAGCCCGACGAGCCCGGATGGGGTTATGATGAAGAAAAAGGCTGTGAAGGATCCTTGGAAGTGCGGAAAGATTGGAGGATACGGCTCTGGTGCGAACACTGCCGTTTGAATATTGATGGATGAAGGAAATCATGATGGGAAAAAAGTCTCACTGCGCTGATATATTGGATAAGACTGCATGATGGCGGTGGTCTGCTTTTTGGAGTTTGGTACGGCAACGGCAAAGGATACATGGCGGCGATATTGGACCTGTCAAATTGCATGCTGATGAATTGTATCCGGAGGTTTTCTTTTTGGTCTGGGTCATACGGCGTTAAAGTTGTAACGTTCAGCAACACGAGTTGCTACAAATTGCTGCACCATCAGGGCAGTGACTGAGTGGCTTTACATACCTCTCCCCACAATATGAAGCATCTTCATTATCTTCAAAGACTTTTCTCTCAATTGAAAATAGTATCAAGAATAGACGTAGTATTTAACCTACAGATATCAACCCAAACTAATACGTCAAGCAAACAATAATAACGATGTTTTTCGGCTGACATCTTATTCTCGGCGATTCTCAGATGTTTTGTATCTGCTTCATTACCCAATCACCAACACTCCAAACCATCAAAACCTTCGAATTCCCACAAAGACGCGGCCTCTCGCTCATCTCAACTACTTCCAAGATCCCAGGACTTCGGTCCGGTTGTCTTGCGAAGGGGGAAAGGGGAAGCCGACGGGTGTTTTCCCTTTTTGGGCGTGCGTTTCTTGCTGGGCCTGTGAAATTTACGTTGGGAGGGGATGAGATGATGCTATTAGAAAAGGAAATTTTAAAAAATTAGGCCATGTTTCTTGTATATATCCTATTATCTACTTGCAAATTGGCTTCATATCCATGTGCATTACAGGTCTCGACCCTTCCCAGCGCCAGCAAACAACCCTCAAGTGAATCTCCCCTCCCCCCCCCACAGTCGTCTTTCCCCTAAAATTTACCCGAACATCCCCCTCCCTTCCCTCATATACTCAAATAAACAAAAATTCCCCAACAAACAAGGGCGGCCATCAGGCTTAGATGGTTCAGGTCAAATTGTCACTGTTACGAGGTGGATCAACAATATTGAGAAGACGGGAAGCTCCTCATGAATTCCTGGAGATACTGAGTTGATGCGTATACAGAACATAGATTTTTTTTTTTTGGCGATTTTTGGGGCGATTGGGAGGCTCGCTTTTCGGAACCGGCGTCGGTGATGCGATTCACACCAAGTGAATGGCTCTTTTCTGTCAAGTATGATTTGATGCTGGGATTGAATTTTGGGCTTTGATAAGGGGTGCAATTGATGCCTCGCAGTACCATGGACATGGAAAAAATCTTGAGGAATTGACATGGAAGTAGGGGTTTGTATTGCGATAAACAGACACGGGAAGCTTCCTATAACTACATAACATGAACAGATTCTCTCTCAATACAACATCCAACACAAGCCTTAACGAAGCCATCATCATTGATAGCATCGATACCGTTGCCGCAAACAAACCCCCCCACCTCATCCATGCGTAATATACGACTTTCCTCTTCTCTGATAACGCTTTGCATAGCCGTGCTAAAAACAGATCAAGAAGATGCGCCTCCAAAGCACTCCACCACCTCATGAAGACACAAAAGAGTCTTCAAGGAACGTGAGTACTTCTCAGAATCAATGCGAGGGCCCAAACCCCCTCCATAGCATTGGGTACGACTTCCCTTTTATTCTGACTAGAGACCACAACCAGCTATGCAGGAAAAATCAAAGCGCGACTCCAGTATCCTCGGCAAGAGAATATCCATCGGAGCTAGAAAATTGCCAAAAGAACGCCGAGTAATGTTGTCTGGAAGAGTCTCTTCCTGTGAATCTTGAAGTCGGGAATGTATTTCAGGGATAATTTGAAGTCTCCGACTCCCTCGACAGAAGATTCTCTTCCTGGTTCTGTTGACCCGAAATAAAAACTCGAGGGATAATTTGAAGTCTCCGATCTGCTAGATGTCGGCCTGGAAGAGTTTCTTTCCGTCTATCTTAAAACCAGCAACACGATGCAGGGGTAATTTGAAGTTTCTGGCTTCCACAATGGAAGAGAAGAAGTCTCTTCTTGTTCATCTTGACAACGGAGAGCAACGCCAGGGCTAATTTGAAGTCCCCGGTTTCCTCGATGAAGGAGTCTCTTCTTCTTGGTATTGAAACCGAAAGCAGCTCCAAGAATAATTTGAAGTCTTCGGTCTCCTCAGTAATTTCCGGAAGAGTCTAAATTTGTACTATTAGCCTTGGGAATTAAATTTCAAGGTTGAACTGAGCTTACGATTCTTCACAACATTGTCTGGTAAAGGCACTTCCCATCTTGACTCTGGAAAGCAACTCCAAAGCTAATTTGAAGTTTCCAGTCTCCTCCATGTTGTTTGGGAGAGACTCTTCTTGTCTAGAAGAGTCGTCCCGGTGGATCTTGGACCGGGAAGGAACTCCAGGGATAATTTGAAGTCTCAGGTCTCCCAATATTGTCAAGAAGAGTCTTTCTTGCTTCCTCCTAAAGCCAGGAGGGAGGCCCGAGACTAATTTGAAGTCTCCGTTCTCCTCGCTGCCACCCCGAAGATTCTTTTCCCATCTTGACCCCAGCAACCCACTCCAAACATAATTTGAAGTCTCCCGTCTTCTCTCCCCACATCAAATCCGGCATGAGTATCATGAGCCATCAAAAATTCAAAGATGGAGAATAGAAACGATGCCCAGGCAAGCAAAAGTCGAAGAAGATACGACTCAATGTCGAATCGAAACAACGCGAGGATTCCGACTTCTTCGGGAGGCATTGAAGGGCAAACTCGGGTACAATGTCGTGTGATTTTACTCCACAGCAGCCAATGTCGAGACGTTGGATCTTTGTACTCTTGATCTGCAATTCATTAGTTCGGTCGTACCCAAGAACCTAGAAAAGGAGGAGGGGATGGAGTTACTTACAGGTTCTCCTTCCTGGACTCTTGGAATTAGGACTCGAGAAGGGCGAAAAATGCATTAGGAATGGCGAATAGGGTCTTGGCCCAAAGGATCGGAGAAAGAAGAGACAGGAATGTTCGGTTTTGAGTAAGTGATTGAGAAATGGCCGTTGGGGGCTGTCGGGTTGGGACGAGGGTTGTGTGCAATGGAGATCTCCTTCCGCAAAGTTGTTCCTCGAATAGCATGAGAAGGACAAACGAGGAAGCGGTTTTCAACGTCGGTGCAAACTTGGATACTCGGATCGAGCCTAGAAACGGTGCTAAAAACGCGTCAGTAAAGGGGTAAGTAGTTATGTGGGATATCTACGAACAGATCGTCTTCGAAACACTAGAGTTTGTCACTGCAAAGCAAGGATGCCTTGACATGGCCGTGCCGTTGGATCAAATTACCCCCGCCGAAGAATTAGGAATCGACGAAAGTCGCTGCCCGCAGGCCAAGAGACGATATTTGTGAGGGAAGGAGGAGAGATGGCGCGCGCCGCTCAAAGTGTTGTTCTCGCCGGAGTGTGTCGTCGCAGATCGAATGAGAGCGCACGAAAAAAGAAGCCGGAAAAGGATTAATTTCCAAGAATTGAATCGATGTGTGCGAAGGCAATAGACTCGCTGTTTACGGAACTCAAGGGCGGCGAAAGGAAGTCGAAAGAAAATACTGCCAACCTAAAACATGAGACGAAAGTTCACCGTAACAAGCGAGCAAATTCACAATTTAGAGTGGATTTATTCAATGATATGTTAGAGAGGAGTAAAGAAAACGTAAACTGCCGACTCCTATTCCCCTATCCAACGCTTGCTAATCAACAAAAGTGGTGTATCCCATCCATATGCCCCTCCTTTCCTTACTCCTGTGCTAACGCTATCATTGAAGAAAGTGAAAATCAGAAGCTCTGAGGACCCAGTCCGTCAACGCCTCCGGTCTTGAAATACTCGAACACCACACCTGTGGCATACGCAAGCGCACTAAACCAAACAGCGCTTGTGATCAACCGCTTGCCTAACCCAGGAGTCTTGCGTTTAAAGCGTTTTTCGCTCTCGTCGTACCAGGTACGCTTTCCGCTGAAGACAGGCTCCTCACGTCGTACATCGATATTGGACTTGAAGACCGGTTCCGTACGAATAGGGAGATCGTGATTGACGAAACCGGTCGGGCTGGCAAAATTTCCGGTGGCAGCAATTGGAGTGCTTTGCATGCCATCGATTGGATTTGTGGATGTTCTCTTGGGCTCTGGTGTTGGCTCGCTGGTAGGCGCAGACGGAGCTGCTGCACGAACTTTGCGGAAGATGAGGACGTCGCCGCTACCGGATACGATTTCGTACCCTTGGGATTGGAGAGTATCAAAATGCGGGAAGAATTTTGCTGGATTGGACAGTCGCAGTAGAACTTCGGCAGGGGTGAGTGGCGAGGCAGAATCGGTGACAATGGATGTTGTCTCTGCGATGCTTACGCTCTGCATAGTCGGGTCATAAGCAAGGATCTTGTATAGTGTTGGCTCCTGTACTTCCGAATTCTGCGTGGTGGTATCACTGGTTGTAGCTTCCTCTGTACTAGCTGCCTCGGGATTCTGTCTGTGATGAAGGTCGATCGTGCCATATTTCTCTTCATAGATGCTTCGAACTTCATTTACCAGGTTTTGAGAGCCCCGTGGTTTGACAGATTCATGAACGTCACTAGTGCTTCGTTCTATGGGCTGCTTGTCTCGTTTACCAGCTCCGTATGAGGATACAAGTACGGAAAGATCGCCTTCGCCTTGGTGTGGTACGGCTTTGGCGGATGAAACCTCTGTTTCCTGTCTGGACTTCGCCCTGGTCTTTTCTCCTCCAATGGATGGGTTCTGAGCGCTGCTTCGGTCTAGGGAAGGTTGGATTCTCGGGGTATCTGGGTTCCGAGAGAAAGACTCTTTTGATGCAAGACCATCGATAAATTTTTTCTCGGCATTCTGGACCACATTCTCAAAACTTTTAGGTGTCTTCATATCATCCGGTACCAAAGTTCCCGAACTAGATTTCTCAGGGGTCCACTTTGTCTCGAATTCCTCGGGGAAATCTCGAACAAAGTTGCCGGTCATCTTTCGCGGCGTGGACCCCACAAACGACGAAGGCTGCGCTGGTTTGCTCGGCTTCGCAAAAGGCTCGTTGTAATATACTGGACCATAAGAGTGTTGACTATCATACCTCTTGAGACCATTCTCTACCGGATCTGACTTGCTTGCTTTGGTGTCCTTAGTATTGTACTCAGTTCGAGATTCAGGATATGGGTATCTATTCTCGTATGACCTCAAAGACTCCCGAATCCGATCATTCTTTGCATCTGGAGCAGGGGGCCTGTCCGAATTATATCCTTTGACAAATTCCCATACCGACCTTTTCTTTTCAGACATCCGAGACTGTCCGTCAGCATCAGACACAATGTGCGGCTTATTGTAGGACATTTTTGAATCGAAATCCTTGAGCCCTTCTTGAACCGGATCCGGGCTTTCTTCCGCCTTCTCTTTCATCGGATACTTGGTGTTTAACTCGCCATAGCACATCCTGGAATCAAATTTCTTCAATCCGTCTTCCACTGGATTTGACGACTTCGCAACGTTAGACATTGAATAGGGCAAAGATATGTCCGACGGCTTGTAAGATATCTTGGCATCATATCTATGGAGTCCATCTTGGACAAGATCAGGATCCGAAGCTGCCTTCGCAGGAGGCTGCCCATCAGGTTCATAAGCCATGAAAGGTTTATCATAAGACATTTTTGCGTCATACGACTTGAGACCCTCTTGGACGGGATCTGGTTTCTCAGGGAGTTTCCAACTAGGCTTGTAACTTCCGAATGGTTCGTCGTACGCCATCTTTTCGTCGAAATCCTTCAGGCCCTTTTGAACAGGATCCGGTTCAGAACCCGACTTTGCAGATCGAGAAGACGCTTGTGGGTCTTGCGACTTAAGCATCTCTTGGAAGATGAAGTTACATTTATCACGAACTTCGTCATGCATGTATTTCGCGTCGAAGTCCTTGAGATCCTTTTCCACTGGACCAATCGGATTGGTGTCCTTTTGTTTACCAAAGACTGCTTTTGACTCGGTTCCAGATTCATTCGAGTTTTCTTTGACAGACCCATGAATACTGTCCATTTTTGAGCTACTGCTTTGATACGTTGGTTCGGTGGTGCTTGTAGCTGGGGGCTCAAACCCCGAGAATTGTGACCGGTATCCCTTGAAAGTCTTCACTGGTACCTGTATTGGCTTGCGGATATTTGCGGTCGTGTCATTCGTAGTGTTCTTAAAGACTTTGCGGTTCGTGATGGGATCAATCTCGTATTCTTGAGATGAGGAATGGCTTTTCTGGCCATGATTATGTCCATCGAATTTGTCCTTCGCTCCATCTACAGCTTCACTAGGAATCGTCTCACTGCCTCGACCGAACGAAAATCCATAATTCCTATGAAACATTCGAGACTTGGCCCGTATAAACTCGTTCATGGCATCCTCTTTCAGCTTGAGTCTGTCGAGGGCATCTGCTTCGACGTCCTCTATACCATTGCCAGCGTCCCTTTTGAGCTCGCTTTTGGGGTCCCCAAAAGGGTCATTGTTGATCCATCGTCCACGTAGTCTGGCACTGCTCATGAAACCCTTGAAGCCGAGGTTCTTCGCATAGTCGGGAAGTTGACGATCCCAAGATAGTCTTCGGTTGAGGGCTTCTATGTATTTATGCTTCACCATCCGATGTCGACGTTGAATTTCTTTCTGGAAATTCGGATCAAGGTATGAGGACCAAAGGCCAATCCTAAAGGCACGACTTTGTTGACTAGACCGAGGTCTCCGAGAGACCCTGGAAGAGCGTAGAGCTATCGTAGGGATCGCCATAGAGCTCGCGGAGGATATAGAAGTTTGGGTGACCATCGTGACCTGTAATGAAAGCATGTTGGAAGCTATCGTTTTCGATTCATAGTAATCCTAATTACTGTTAATTAAGAGGAATGTAGATGACGAGCCTAGCTATGGAATTAGAATGCACCTACTGCAATTCACAAGACTATTGTGCCTTATGGACTGCACGATCTTGCAGAGAATAATTGACCCGGAGTGAGATAATGAACCTCGGATTCAAAAGTCGAGTTCACGGTACAGTTGGCTGGGTGCCTGACGCGATGGAATCTATCATCAACTAAACTGTCCGCGGAAAATGAAATTGATTCTATGAATGAGGTGCAGTGCACATAGAGAGTTTCTAAGTAGCTTCAGACCGTGTTGTGTTGCGTTGGAGGGGTTTTGAAAGCTGGTGCTCGAGGCGCCGGGATGATGGGATGATTGATGCTGGTGATGGGATGAATCCGGGATCCAGATCCGCCGATCAACTGGCTCTCAAAGCTGCAGAAGAGGAGGCAGGATTTGGATTTGAAGTTGAGGATATACTCGGAACAATGGCTTGCAGAAGCCGCAGCTCTGAAGCAAGATTCCAAGTTCCTTTCAGTGTGGGTGGTTGTAGGATGGGAAATGGAAGAAGGGAGCTGTTGGCCTGTGACGGTGACTGCCAGGTGATACAGTATGTGCGGGGTAGTGCTGTTAATCAACCCGGCTCCCTCCGCAATCAGGGATCAAGGAGCAAGGAGGGATGCTGCAAAAGGCGGCGTCAGATTTCTCTTAAAATAGCGACTGCGCTAGCTCACATGGAGCACGCCGTCATCATTCAACGAAGTGGGATGGATGTACCTGAAAATTATATTGACTCCTCCCTTCCCCACGCCTTGGACCGCATACAAAGAACCCTCGTTGCGTATTCACCACACTTTTGTTGTATTTTTAATCACCGTCCCCCAATTTTTCAGCTGCGGATAATAACCCTCTTTTCACCACGACCACAAACGGAACGAAATGTATTAACGAAGCTCTCGCAATTCGCTTTTAACTCCCTAGCGTTACCGGTTCCGAGCTTGCGGACTGTTCCCTTACTCCGCGACGAGCCCAGTACTCGAAATGAGCAAAAATCAGTTCAAGACTGCGGCGTCGAGCAGTCGGGCGGCCCCTGTTGCCGGCGCGGGGTTTGGCGCCTTTGGCAGCACATCCACAGCAAGCAAACTCTCATACCTCACCGAAGTGCCAAATCTCTCCTCGATATCTGACCCCAACCTGATCGTTGCATTCAGAGGGCTCCGCAAGGCAGATACAACCACCAAGCTCAGAAGTTTAAACATCATCACTGCCTACGCCGATGAACATAACGCCGTTGAGAATGGAGGGGTTGAAGACGCGGTTTTGGAAGCTTGGGTACGTTGAGAGTCCAGTTTGACGTCAGGCCTTCCTACTGACTCAAACTAGGTTCACTTCTATCCGCGACTCTCCATTGCCAACGACCGTCGGGTCCGTGAAGCTTCCCACAGTCTCCAAGCTGCGCTCCTAAAAGCGGCTAGGAAACGGATGCTCAAATATATACCGCGAATAATTGGGACCTGGCTTGCCGGCTGCTATGATAAAGAGACTCTGGTTTCACGAGTTGCCCAAGCGGGGATTGAACAGTTCCTCGACACCGAAGAAAAGATAACCCAATTCTGGAAACGCGGTCAAGCTCAGATTCTCGACTATGCCCGAGAAGCAACCCAAGAAACCCCAGAAACCCTGAGCGATGAGCGGAACACGGCATCAGATGATGCAATGGAGATTTTCTATAGAGTCCAGTGCTCTAGTCTATCGTTGGTGACCAATCTTCTCCTCAAGTTGAAGAGTGACGATATTACACCTTGCCAGAGCAAATACGAGGAATATTTTAGTGGGGATAGCAATATTTGGTATGGCGGAAAATCTCCTGATGCCTCAGTCCGAAGGGCTGCTTGCAATCTATTGGTAGCTTGCTTGGACAAACAGCCAAATATCGTGAAGGCCAACTTGGAATGGATTGCTACAGGCTATATTGCGCTTTCCCTGCGGGAACCACAGTCGACGACGGCTATGCTACTCTTACATGCTGTTGAGAAACTGACGGCTCGTCATCCCGAAGTATGGGATGGACCCTACCGAGTTCCAAAGGACAAATTTCCGTCATCATTTGATATACTCCGTCGTTTCGTTAAGAAGGGCTCTCAGGGCTGTCCTTCCAAATACTGGCTATCCTTGCAATTACTTGTGCAACGTTTACCCTCTAAGATATTGCCATCCAAGGCAGAAGCTGCTCTTGATTTCTTACTGTCGCTGAGAAAGGGAATTGAAGGCGAACCCAAGCAACATCTAGAGCAAGCATGGTCAAGCTATTTTGATATAGCGAAGGTTCTTACAAAGAACGTCTCAGAGCTCAAAGAACGGGACGAAGTAGTGAGAGATGGCATGGTCCAAATTTTCGATAAATATCTGCAAGGCGAAGATTCTGTTCCTACTTCAGCCCTGGCCGAAGCCTGCTACATTTTAACCCCAAGTACTGACCTTGGCAACTCAGAACAGTGCCTTCTGGAGCATCTTTCTCGATTCTCCGATTCACTTGCACAAAAAACCCGTCAGTCTGTCCAGGTTGAATCCGATAGCGCAGAACAAAACACTCAAGGCCAGAGACAAGTAATCCAGATGGCACATCGCTGGTTCACACTTCTAGCGGATGTCATGAGGTTGAAAAACTCACAGGATCATAGCAACCGAATGGTAGTGCCGTCAAGACATATCTTCATCGCTGCCATTGAAACAGTCATTGGTGAGCATGGTAAAGCATATTCCGCTGCGGCTATTGTGGAAATGGTCCTTCGACTATCGCCAGTATTGGTAGATTCCGAGACTGAAAATTCTATGAAGTCGTTGATTCAAGATCACGTTCCCAAATTGATCATGTCTCCCTCTTCCCGTCATCTGGTTTCGCTCTTGCCCGTTTTCGGTCGGCTGCCTGATCAGAGCTCCACATTTGAACATGGCTGGAATACTACGATTGATCATCTCATAGATGTACAACCACGGGAAAGTACATTCATCGTCTTGAAAGGGTTACTGGAATATAACGTTGCAGCAAGACTGGCCAAAGCACACTCTGCTCTTCAGATCCTGCTTTTGGATGCCAACAAAAGGTCGCTGAAGGGAGAGCCTGATGCATGGCCGTTGGTTAATACCGCGATCTCTTTCGACTGTTTCGCAGAATCTGAAGTATCTGTACTCATTCGAGATACTCTATGCCTTCTAAACCCGAAAGACCATGGCATTTATACTGAAAACTCTGACACGGCGCTTAAGACCCTAGAGCTCATTTCCAACGAGAGACCGAATTACCTACGACAAGATCAACATACCATCATGGAAATCATCACGACATTACTGAGCCTCACAGAGATTTCGGATGATGATATTGCTCCTCGGGCCCTGAAACTGAAGTCCGCGGTGGGAAGGGCAAGCTCATCATCTGGTTCACCAGATCAAAACCCCATGCTAAAACTTGTTCGGTCTAACCTCGAGCTTGAAGCAAGCAATCCTCGATCGTTACTGTAATTTCCCCTCGTTTCCTTTGGACCTGTACCTGTTACTGACTGCATCATACGTAGTGTCGACACATTGGTTTCACAAGCTTTCTCCGTAAAAGACACCTCCAACAATTCCGTACCTGCTATAGATTTCTTTCCCGACAATCGTCGATGGACCGAAGGTTTGGCAGCACATTTACAGAGCCCCAGTCCTGCTATGGGAGTTATGCGACCAATGGCTGGAGCTGCTTTTCTTGTGCCAAGCTCAACAACGGGGCAAACACTACAATTAGGCGCGGCTGTGCCTTTCTCGGTCTTGGTACGAATGGCAATATATACGTCAAGATTGGTTGACGACACGAGTATCGTGAAGCGTCTGCCGACAGATGTACTTGTGGAGCTTTTGCACTCTTTGGTACTTACCGTTGAGCTTTTAAGCGATCGCATTGATCTACTTCCCGAGGGCATGATACCAGAAGGATTTGCAGGCCCTGAAGCGATCACCGATCTCGCCAACAAATACCTGTTTCCGGGTATTATCGAAGCACACACGTGGCAGCGTGATGGCACATCAAAAGTGGACGATGATCTGGCCAATGTGGTGCACTTACTAAGTGGAAGACTACTCCAGACGGCGCGCTCGGATTCTGCCAGCGCTTACCACGCAGCAAAGGCAGCCAACCATTTACTCGCCCGTGTTGTGGATGCCCACGGCTGCAGTATCGCCGATTGTGACAAATTCTTGACGGAAACGGGTGTCGTGCAACTAGCACCTAAGGATGTATTAGCCAATATTGGGATTCTCTCTGGCTTTGGCACCAATCTTTCCAAGAGCAAAGCTGCTAATACTCTGTGTAACAGGGTGGTAAGTGCCATTGCCGATGCGCGCCCCCAATCAGAGAAAACGCTAGGAACTCTGGCTCTGCTGAATGCCGCCCTGGCAGTGTACGACGAGGAAGAAGTTGAAATACCTGTTTCAACTAATCGTCTTGTTTTTGCCGTCAAGCAGATCTTGTCCTGGGCAGAAGATCTTCCTAGTACGGATACCGAACTCTCGTCCGAAACCTGCCATGCGTTGCAAAGACTTTTGCCTGCCATCAAAGAGGTGTACGGGTCATATTGGGAATCGACTCTCGAATTTTGCGAAGCTATATGGGAATCCAACAAGGATGGCGAGCTTTCTGATGAGATTATTCCCATGGTGGGAATGTCGCTGAAGCTGTACTCGGTGCTTCGCAAAATCGAGGACCCGAATGATGATTTGCAGGAGGCTCTCGCGAGTCACAGCCAAAAGATCTCTGATGGATTGGTTCATTTATTGAAGCTACAACGGCGAATCAATCACAGGCCGTTGGATTTTGTGGATACTATTCTGCTGAGAGAGATACGAGAGATTTCTCCTGGCCACTTGGAAGATCAATCGGACTTTTATCTTGTGCTCTCGTCGGATAACAAGAAACTACAATCGGCAGCCTTTCACGTACTGCATACTAGTATTCCTGCAGCCCAGCAGCAAATATCTGTCGATGTCCTTTTGGAAAAGAAAGGCGAGTAAATACACCTGTTGTACTCCGAGATAATACTAACGTACTACTAGATGCTCGACTTCCCGACGAACTTTTATCACTGCTCCTCAACTCACCGTCGCCTGATTCGTACTCGGACACACAACTCCTAAATTTCCCCACAGAAATCAGATGCTACTTGCTATCTTGGTATCTCGTCTATTACTCATTCTCATCCGCTTCTGTCAAAGTCCAAAACGACTACGCCGAAGTCCTCAAGTCCGAGAAAGTGGTAGAGCCACTTTTGGTATTGCTATTTGATGTGCTGGGGCATTCTGCTGGCAAGCCATTAGATATAGAGAGACGAGGCTTAACCAACAAATCATTCGAATACGATGTATGGGACCCTATGGTAGACACCGACCCAGAGCGCGAAATGCAGTGGCTCCTCGTAGACCTCTGGTTCATGTGCTTAAAATACACGCCGGACTTAGCAAAGACGTGGTTCCTCTCGCTAAAATCCAAGCAAACAACCCTGGCCATCACTACCTGGACAGAAAAGTACTTCTCGCCTTCCCTTATCTCAGAAGCCAAGGATGTTGCCTCAAAATGGGCGGATGAGCAAGAAGCTTCAGATGACGAGAAGAAACTTCTCGTCAGAGTCTCCAAGAACTCCCCCAGTATCGCCGTTGGCTACGAGATTGACGAGATGATGATGTCCATCGCCATGATCCTGCCCAACAGCTACCCATTGGAACGAGTCGAAGTCAAAGGCGTCAACCGCGTAGCTGTCAAAGAAGCAACATGGAATGGCTGGCTGCGCACCATTCAGGGCGCTACCATGTTCAACGTAAGCTCTCACTCCCTCCCCACTGCTCTTGCCTTGCTAACCTACCCGCAGAACGGCACGGTAGCAGACGGCCTGAGCGTTTTCAAGAAAAACATCGTCGCAGCCTTGAAGGGACAGACGGAGTGTTCGATCTGCTACTCCATCATCTCGTCTGACAAGAGGATGCCGGATAAGCGTTGCCAGACTTGCAAGAATCTCTTTCATGCGAACTGTTTGTTCAAGTGGTTTGCGAGCAGTAATGCGAGTACTTGCCCGATGTGCAGACAGCCGTTTAATTATGCGGCTAGTCCTGCGAGACGGACGAGGGACGACTTAGTTGGTTGAACAAGATCGGGATATGAAGATATTGTTCCGAAGTTTGTGGGCCGGATCTGGGAACGGGGCCTCAAACTTGAGACAGAAATCTGGAGGGTTGATGATTTATGGAGCAATGAGAGATGGCAAAATAATTATCTCGCGTTGAACACAAAAAATGGCTCCGATAATTGCGGATTTTGGATGTGCGATTCCGAGTGCAGACTTGGTGCTGCAGCTTCTTTCCATCGCGAGACTATGCACTGTATGATTACTGTAACAGGACCACAATACAAAAGTCTCTTATTTCAGGGAGTTCACAACAAAATGTGATCTGCTGAGAGGAACCCCAGAACCTGGGTTCTATCAATCACATCACCAATGACAGGGAGTACAGCTCATTTTTAAGTGCCTATCTCACATTTGGTTCTTGTTTCCATTCATGGGCGCTACGAATCTAACGCCCCGCTTCTATTTACGGTACAGGGGCCTTGGAAGTATTACATGAAGGACTTGGGTGTGAATTAAACAGGTGCTTCCCCACTTTAACCGGGGATCCTTGGCAACTCCTGGACACAAGAGATAGGAAAACCCCTCACCCCAAGTCTTGCAAGTAAGAATTTATTTTCTCTCTATCTCGCCGTTCTTACATTCGAAAGCTTTGATCCATTGTTTTCCATGGAATCCTGTGGTCTCGCTAAGCCCATGCAGAGTGGCATATGCCTTGCAGCGCTACCCTTGCGGCTGAATTAAAACCTGTTGCCTTGCAGCCTTCCCACACTCTCGCATCAAGCTTGAAAGTATCCTTTGAGCTTCGCCATTTCGGCTGTTTCAATGATTCTACAGAATTGCTAACAGTATTCGTCAAGTCCCTCGTCGCCTAGAGCCATGTCTACAAACTCGTCAATCTCTTGCGACTGGCCGAGCGCCGGGGCACTGGTCGCGGAAATTCAGTCTGATAAGCTCAATGTGACGGACATTGTAAATCAATGTCCTGATATTTGTCAGTCTGTGTTTGAGTCTAATAATCCGGTAAGTGTTGGTCTTTTACCATTTAGTTTGCAATGCTAATGAATATTTTAGGATATCGCGGGACAAGGAGTACGAATTGAAGAATGCACACCCATGAAATCTCTAGCTGATATCATACTAGGTCATGATTTCATATCTCATTCAAGTAGCCGTCACTTGTCTCATTGGAATCCTTCTTCCAACACTCATCTGGCTCCTCAATCTCCGAACCACCGGCTCAACGACACCTCTATTGAAGAAATACCAAACTCTCATATTCGAGACAAACGGCTTCCTAAGCATTACTTTCCTAGTCGGTGCCATATTCCACTACAGCGACAGCCCATCAGTCTTAGAAGCATGTTTCCTATCCAGCCTAGTCAACACGCAATTATTCATCACCATCGGCATGATCTGGAGCCAATGGGCCGATACGATGATGAACAAAAGCAACGTCGGCTCTCCCTACATCTTATACCATTTCGCAATCTTCATCGCTCAACTAGCAACACTCTGCACCATCAAGCTGAAGCACAAAGCCCAGTACGTCGATATGGCAAAGGAGTGCCACAAACAACACCAATTAATCGACCTTAGCACTTCTGTAGCTCAGTTCTCGGATGGCACCACAGCGTTGAAATGGATCGGTATTGGGTTGGGAATCGGTTTCTGCGCTGTGTTCTTGATCCACGTTCTACTCTCACCCTGGAAGAAACTCCGTAGCAAGATTCCAAGCTGGGTTAAGGAATATGGCCTCATCTTGCTTTATTTCTTGGTTATGGTAGTTTATGTGGTTGCCATAGTCATGGGAGTCATACCGACAGAAAAAGTACGCAGACTTGTCAGACAAACGAGTATGATTCGGAGTGAGAAGTTGGGCTACGGTCAGACGACTGCTGTTTTGATCTGGTTCCCGTTCTTCTTCGCCTGCTTGAAGAAAACGATAAGTTGGTCTTGTCTGTATGTAATTTTCGGGACGTGTGCTAATGGGAGAAAGATCACTTGAGAGAACCGCCGGCGGTCCCGACCACGGCAACTGAGATTGAGATTCCACCACCGTATACCTCCCAGCACAGTTATTCACAGCCCCGACCACCACCTTCAAGTCTGCCACCGGTCCATTCGAGATAGATTGTTTTCTGTAGGAAAAATTCGGGTATGAGCAGTGAGGGTAGGTGAAAGATGTTCAACATAAGATCACCCTCCGTAGGGGCTGCAGATTTCGCATCGAGTGGCCAGGAGCAGTGTAAAGATTGTTTTATGAGCAATTTGGCGGGTAGATATACGCCAGGATGAAAAAAAAAACTTTTACTTCGCATCATCTTCGATTATCGCGTGGTCGATTCCCAGCTAATGAGAAGAACGATGCTGACCGGCTTCATACCAGTACTGTTCATTGTCATTAGACTGAGGCCTCATTCTGTTTCAATTCGCCCATCAAATACACGGTGGATTTCTTTTACTCCCTCGCCTGTCTAATCGTTCAACCTACTATTCTACGAAGTCCTGCCCAACTTATGGTAGACCCAAGAACACTTCCCGCATCTTAATATAATTCGGCGTCCCAAGGCCTGTCACCGGATCCCATCCACTCGTTGCGTAAAAGGCCGCTCGGCCATTGCAACCCAAATTATACCCTTCCACAACATCATTGAACATCTCCGGATGCTTATAAAGTATGGGATTCAAGAAGCCAATAGGCCCCTTTCCAGCAATGATACGCTCCTCGTTCAAACGGTTGATGATCGCAGCGAATATCGGAGCAGAAGCCGACGTACCAAACACAATACTCTCCATGCCATTCATGTACGTCACAATGTTCCATCCATTGGCAGAAATATCCGGGTAAGCTCGTCCAGTCTGATTATACGTGCCATTTGGGGGTAGCGTCGTAGCGTTTGAGTTGAGGAAGCTGGATACCGCGGCCTCTTGGTAAGCGGGCCGAGGGAAAACGTTGGAGAATCCTCCGCCGCTGGAGAAGGCAAATGGGTAATCGGGATCAGTTACGCCGAATGGCTTGTTTTCTGGGTTGACGGCGACTTCAGGATCTGTCACAGCGGCTCCGGGTGAAATTTGCGTTGCTCCTACGGAAGTCACTGTTCCCTTTGTCAACATCTTATGCTAAGCTGGTAGGCCACAAACGCAAGTCCGCGTTGAGAAAGGCTTACCATAAGGACAAGAGGAAGCAATGTATGGATTCTGAGCACCGTTGGCTAAGCAGCCATAAGTGCGTTGAGTAGTAGCCAAAGTTCCGTTGTCACCAGACGAGAAGATCAAGCTTGTGCCCATCAATCCCAGTTTCATGAACTCGTGACACTGTCGAGCATTAAAGGCCGCTGAAAAATGCGCTTCAGCAAACTCGTAGAAGATCGAGATGACATTCGTTGCGTTGTAGATACCGCAATCGGTATGGTTCATCTTCGGATCATATTGTGGATCGTTACCTCCATTGTAAGTACAGTAACTTGCATCCAAGGCATCGAGAAAGGGATCAAAGACGCCAACAAGTCCATTCTGGGACGTAACGATATCTTGAGACAATGTTTGATATAATTTGATCTGTTGCGGGTATAGAAGAGGATACGCGACGTCGAGGTCAAGCAAGCTTTCGCCTCCCGCTCGGGTCTGGGATACTGGTACAGTTCCGCCATCGATTCCCTGTAGGATTGGATGTGTGTCATTTGGTATGTTGGCGGCGTAATGTGAGAAAAATAGGTTCAGATCAGGTTGATCATATGTATCACCAGATTCAAAAAGCCCCATTTCGTTGCTGTCAATTGCGGTTGTTGGTGGAGGCACGTCATACAGAGCTTGGATACACGCCGGAGTTATATACTCAGAGCATTCGGTCAAGTTGTCGTTACTTCGCGCTGATGCCAGAGCAACTTTGCTGAGTGCTCCTAATTGGCCATTGCGTTCTTGTTTTCTTAGGGTCGAACGTTGACTCAAGCCTACCGTAGGCGTGATGAAATCGATGTATTGCTGAATGTGTTGTGGGACATGGTATTCGTCGCAGGAAATACTGGCCGATCCTGTCTCAGTGTGCTCCCAGATGTGGTAGTCTGCTTTAAGCAGCGATTCGACTTCATCCAAACTCACCTCAAACCGAATCGAACTTGGGGCGATTTCATGCTGTGGTCTTGGATGCCAGATGAATTCAGCCATTCCCGCACAGAAGCTACTGTTTCTGGGGCAGGTGAAAGGAAGTCGTGGATTTGCTTGGGAGTCCAATGCTTCCCGAAGTTGGGCGAAGTGGGGTCGGAAATATCCATCAAGTGATCGTGACCCAGCTCTGCATTTTGACCAAAAATTTGGATTCGCATGGGCAAACTTATATCCCGAGGCGCCTTTGAACTTTTCGTCCATTGCGGTGGAGTTAAGTTTCTTCTCTCGTGGAGGCTATGCGAAGGTGGAAGTCGTAAGGCGTCCCCATAACTCGTGAATAATAAAGCCGCAATGACTGCCGTTCTGAAATTCATGGTGTTACTTTGTTGGAATTGCTTGCGAAAATTTTCGAGAGCACTGAGAAAGCCCATGGAACTCCAAATGATATATACAAGATTTCACCTCCCCCAGTTGTCTGCATTATCAGCGCCGCAAACAAGCTTCTCCGAATTCGGCCACGAATAATGACATCCTGACTAGTAAACGGTAGGTCTTAACTCGTATTCCTGTTTTGATGTCAGAGATGATCGGCAGAAGCCGAGGGTATTCAAAATAAGTAGCCTCAAAAAGTACGTAAATAAATTCACCATAAAGCATCTTGTCCTGGAGAATTACTCTCGAGGCCGCCATCCGGACTTTATTACATTATTACCCATGAATTAAATTATGTATTGATTGGTGAAATAGGAGCCAGAAGCAGTGCCTTTCTAAAGGCCCAAAGTAGGGAATAGAAATGAAGGAACGAGTTTGGTGGCACAAATTGATAGCTAATTTGGTCGTAGCCCCGCACTGGCGTGGGTGCTTGCGTATTGTACGTAAATAGGACTCTAAATTACCTTGAGAGGAGGCATTTGCCTGAATTAGCGTCATGACTCAGCCCGAGCAACAGTTTTACCGGTGATTCGCGACAAGATGTCAAAGCTTGATCTGAGGTCCGATGTGCGTACTTCCTTACAGTGGCACACCTACCAGAACGGAAATTTTCATCTCAGGGACGCTGTTTAAATTTGAATCAAGGGGCCCTTCTGGTACGACTGCATAGCGTACCAACGAACTTCAGTCTCATAACGAGAAGAACCAAGTCACAAGCTACTCAATGAGCTCTGTGGCTTCATCGATGACTTCCAATATAGTTGTTGCTGCCAATCCTGAGGTACCGAAACTTTTTGCTTTCGATTTCCCTGGTTCTGAAGGTTCCGCAACTTCTACATTATTCCCCGCTTTGGCTTTGCCCTCGGCTGCAATCTTGCGGGCCTCAAAAGCTGCTAAAATCTCATCTACCCTCGAAATATCCGCTTTCCTCCGAGGGAGTTCTTCGTCTAAACTTTCAATCCCTTTTGATTTGAGCCGTTCTAGCAGCAAGAGTACTTCATCATGGTCTCGTGCTGCTTCGATAGCTGAGGCAACAGTTCCATCCTCTTTGATATAGTCAGGTGTGGCTCCTTTCTTGAGAAGAAAAGATACTGCTTCCACTCGGCCCATTGTGCAGGCTGCAATCAGTGGAGTACCCAAAGGCCCGCCAACAAGGTTGACTTGAGCCCCTTTGAGGATTAAACTTTCCATAACAGAGATGTTGCCTCGAAATGCGGAGCAGTATAATGGCGTCCCACATGCTGATCGAAGATTGAAATATTGCTCTGCCTTATTATTCGGTGCGCGTTCCAACAGTTTCTTGATGAATTCATCATTGCAGGATTTTGCGAAGTTCGCTGTTGCGGTATTAAGGATGCTTCCCTCGTAGTTGTCCACATGAAAATCCACTTCGGGGAGGTGCCTCGAAGCAAAAGAATATTCCTGCTCATCTACAGCTATCTGGATAGCTGACCGTCCCCAGACATTGAGTGTCATAATACCAAGCCCAAGGGAAATTAGTAGTTCGGCTGCCTCGATCTCCCCTGAGTAGACAGCGAGGTGAAGGGCAGTTTCGCCACCAATTGTGCAGGCGGCTATTTCTACGTCGTATTTCAGCATCACCTTCAAAGTGTCCGTTGCCCCCTCTCTTGCGGTACGCATGAAAGGAGTCTCACCCCTAGAGTCTCGAGTGTTGACATTGGCTCCAGCGACAGCTAGTAGCTCAAAGATATCCGTTGACACAGGTTTTCGGACGGCATGTTGAATTGCGGTGAGGCCAAATTCGTCACGGGCCTCGATGTTAGCCCCCTCTTTGACTAGGAATTCGACGACATTGATATGTCCATTTGCTGCTGCAAAATGGAGCGGTGTGCCTCCTGGTATGTTTTTGCCCAATCGCCACACATCTTCCTCTTCATCAAAGAAGACGGCTTGAGGTTCCTCTTCATTCAGTGGGAGCCCCCCTGTATCTCTGGTGCGAGCATGTATCAGTGATTTAGGATCTTTCGAGACTCTAAAGAGATCTTGAAGGAACCCCAGCTCTCCATTGTAGGCCGCAAGATGCATGGGGCTAACAGACTGGGCCATTTCACCGATTGGTGTCATTTCAAGTATTCTCTCTAAGGCCTTTTCGTTTTTTGTCGTCGCAAAATAGTGAAGCACCGAGAAACCTTTGAAAAGACGTTTTCCGTGTTTTTCAACGCATGTGACGCCTTCGATAGAGGCCCCATGGTCTAATAGATAATGGCCAATAAGCCAATCAGACGAATCGGAATAAGTAGCCAAGATAAGGGGCGTACAGCCACATTCAAAGACGCCATGAATGTTGAATCCTCTTTGAACTAGCCGTTGAACGACCTCAAGGTTATTGTTCTGGATGGCAGCTGCTAGGATTGGAGATACTTCTTGACTCTTGATGGGTTCAGATTCAATTTCGTCAAGACGTGCTGCTCAAGTAATTAGACAGTGATATATAAGCCTTCAGAATGGTGAAAATGAGGTGAACTTACGTCGCGATTGTTCTGCATTTTTCAAGATATCCGACAAGTGAGTGTGTTGCTGTTGGAGTGCGAGATTCGATGGTGTAAGAAATAAGTCATCCAAGGCTGAAGGATCCGCTCCGTGTGACAGAAGTACATCCACCATACTAGAATTACCTAGATATGCCGCAAGATGTAGTAAGCTCCATCCTGGACCAAATGTGGAGTCTGTTTTGGCCCCAAGGGATATCAGAAATCCCGCCATTTCTCGCTTATGGTTCAGGACCGCAAAGAACAAAGCAGTTAACCCTTGACTAGCTTGTTGGTTGATGTTAATGTTTGGACTATGGTCAATAAAATACCTAAATACACCCAGACGCCCCGTAAAGGCGAAATGATGTAGAGGAGTGATATTGTGAATTAGTATCGACACCCATTTTCCGGGAGCGTTCGCTGGTTTGTTTGTACTAAACCAGGGTACAAAGTGTGTGAAGAAAACTAGGGGCCAAGTCTCTGTCCAGTCAAAGACTCCTTTTTTTTCGAGCAACTTATAGATTGTGACATTTGAAACACAGTCAATTAAGTACCAGCTAGTTCCAGGTTCAATCTTCGAATCATGCTTGAGCAACAGTTCCACGATTTTAATACGACCCCGCGCGGCAGCGAGAGTAAGGGGTGTTAAGTTTTGACCTGAGAGAATGTTGACATCTATACCTGCATCCAAGAGTTCTTGTACGATGTTCAAATGGTCGTTATCGGAAGCGAGGTGGAGTAAACTCATGCCATGGGTGTCTAGGTCAGAAATGTCTTTGGACTTATGTATGAAGTCTCGGAGAATCTCAATATTGGCTGTACCATATATACAGAGCAATTCCAAAGGTGAGCGAGAGTCCGAAGTGTTATCTCGTTCTTCAAGATTGACGTTAAATTCGAGAAGTTTCTTGACTACCTGGTCGTTCATCGAGATAATCGCCAAGTTCAGAAGTCGATTGCCATCAGGGAGCTTTTGATCCAAGTGGGTTTTCGGACTCAAATCCAGGAGGTGTAGCGCCACTGATGTCATCACATCCATTATGTAGCTATTTTTCTTGCTCATATTTTTGAAGAAAAGTTGAAGTGCTGTTTCTTTTTCATTGTCAAAGATATCAACTTGGACTCTTCCTTGCTTATCGTGCCTGAGAAGGCTTTTCATCGCCTTAGTCAAAGCGAAAGAGTAAGTTTTCGCCCTGCATAGATGATGTAGCGCAGTGCATCCGGCAGCATCCCGAGAGTTTATATCAACTCCGAGATCTAATAGCTGTTCAAATGCTTCACCAAAAGTGTCATCTTGGTGGAATGCGCCCATTGCTTCGGTTGCAATGCAGCTTGCCAACGCAACTAACGGTGTTCTGCTCTGTTTGTCGCGGAGTTCAAGGTCCATCCCTTTCCTTGAAACTAGGTCGTGAAACATTTGTCGGGAGAATGTTCTTGCTGAGATAAGTAATTGCAAAGCCGTCTCACCGGACTGTGAAGGAAGATTAAGACCACGAGGGTTGGAAGAACAATCAATTGTCCAAGCTCCCTGCAAATTCTGTAAAGATAGCGGCTTGCATGTCATTGTCTTAGTTTGGAATGGATTTGGAGTGACGAGGGTGGTGTCATCAATTTGGTCCAAGAAAGTTTGGAGTACAATGGGGTCGTTGCTCTGAATGGCGTAATGCAATGCTGTGAATCCTCTGTCGGTTTGATGGAGACGCGAGATGCAAGAATCTCGAAACAGGGAGATCATTTTAGAGCTCTTGGACTTGACTGCACAATGAAGACAAGTGCGGCCGTCTTTAGTCTTTCGCAAAACCTCAGCTGAATCTAAAATCTTGAGAAAATATTGCACCGTATCGACTGCGCCATTCTTAACCGCATCAAGCAGAGGTGTTAAACCATCTTTATCCTGCTCCGATAGCGAATGATTATTAAGAGGCGAATGTAGTATGCATTCCAAAATCGGGACGCTGTTGCCGCATGCAGCGAGGTGAAGTGCTGTGTAGCCTTCTTCGAAGACCTTATTCATATCTGCCCCACTTTGCAACATAAATTTTATAGAATCCAAGTCATTTGATATAAGTGCTAGGTGGAAAGGCGTCCACCCATCCTCGTCGACAGCATCAACACTTGCCCCGTGGGCGACCAGTAGTTTGACAATGTCAAACTGTCCGTATTGGCAAGCACCATGAAGCGCTGTCCTGTAATCGTTTTGGGGATCTCGTAGGTTGATATCGACCTTGGGTCGTTCGAGAAGCTGTCTCACCACTTGTAGCTGTCCAACAGATGCCGCCGAGATCAGAATCGTGGGGTTATATGCTGGGACTTGCTTGTTTGTTGTCTCGTGTACACCGATCATCATATCCACGGCTTTCTGACGAGTCTCATCGATCTGTAGGGCTAGATTAACATATCTGAGATCATTAGCTTGTTTCCACTCTGTTACCACTATTCAACGAGCAGGACAGTTGGCACGGCTCCGAATTAATGGTAATTAGCAATTCAGATGACCAAACAAATAGGAAAATCATGCTTAGATCATTAAAATTTAAAACTTGATGCAGCGAGACTAACCTTGACCTATCAACGGGCAGATTTTCTTCTCTGACCTTAAGCAGGAATTTTGCTGCGATTTCGTCATAGTCTCTCTCTAGCTGCAGCTCAAGAACATCCAGGCACGTTTCATCCACAAGTGCGCCTCTCTCGCAAAGAATACCCCATCCAAAATCGACTCTCAAAGCCACAGCCAGGGGGGTCAAGTCACAATCTGGATGAGACCGAGTACACGTCATACTTGCGCCAGCGTCCAATAAACTGTTGAGAGTTCTCTCCCTGGCAGAAGCCAAAACAAGAATGTGTCGAAGCCCCGACCCAGGGCTGATTTCGTCAGGATGATCCCAAGTCTCGTACGGGGCTATCAGAGCACAATAGAGAGGTGTGCCAACTTTACTCAGTTTGTTGATATCACCTCTGCCTATCTTCTCTTTGATGAGCCATTCGCAGATTGGGTAGAGAGAAAAACAGGCGGCAATGTGTAGCGTTTCGATATTGGATATCTCATCAATATCATCCTCGAGTGTCTCTGGCAACTCCCGGTTGTTTAATCTCCACCACTGAATAAAATAGAGAAAATTCGTGGTCTTGCAGGGATCAAAAAGAATTTTTGCGAGCTCAATAAACTCTTCATCTTCAAAATGGCCTATGGCATGGATGTCCCACCAATATGCAGCATATTGGTAGAAAGGATATTGTTTCAGGAAGTCGTCGAGCTCGGCCCTCCTAGTCCAATGCATCCCTTGAAAATCTTCGAACTCAAGATACTTCAAACAAAACTTTGCTAGCGAAAGGTTTTTCTTTTCGGCATTCACACTATATCTGCGATAAGCACTGTTCGGTTGGCTGCAGTCAATGGCGAGCAGGAATTCTTCGACCGTGAAATGTGCCAATTCGAGGGTCTGACCGTCCGGTGTTCTTCTGATAAGGCTACTGCACCATTGCAGTATCCCTTCTTCGTCCGGCATTGCGTCTCTGTCCAGTTTCGTGTCGCTCTCCTCAATTGAGACTGCTTCCAGTAGTTGCTTAGTCGGCAAAGGCTCGTTGGAGCAAATAATCCATGTCAAAACACGCTGAACAAGAAGCTGCGTATGTTCATTACTCGCGTTGACTCTGTCTAATATTCGCTCATAAGTTGCGAATAGAGTAGGTGGCAGTGAATGCAAGGCACGGCGAATTGCCTTATCCGTATTGAGTTCGCAAAGATAATCGAATTGGCATGTTACCCATCGAACTAGTTGTATATATCAGCAGCTAATTAATAAAATAGCTTGAGATTTCGTACACATTCCTTGCGCACCATCGATTAATCGGTCCATGATCTCCTTTTTCAGCTCGGGATTCCTCACTCGAAGGGCTTTCTTTCTTGTTCGATTATCTATTTCAGATGCAACATAGAGTCTCAGATCGCTACTCGTAGCTGCGATACTGACTTTCTCGTAAGAATCCAAGTGCACCTCGATATCCGTCTCTTGTCTTGATGTGAAAAGTGTTTTAATCTTGGTTTCGTTGCCGGTATGGAGGCTCGCTAAAAGCTCTACTATATGCGAGCGATTTGTTCCACACTCATCGAGAGCATCAATGACTATCAACACATCATCAAAGCTGAGGCTCAGGTCTTGAAGGAGTGCACATAGTTCTTCGGGTGTTGTTGAAGTACCAAAGTGGGACCCAGTGTCGGGATGATGCTTCTTGTAGAACTTTTCAAGTTTTTCTAAGCACCTTTCGTCTTGGAGTGCTAATTGTTTCATTAAAGCACCAAGTATTGCCAAGGGATCGTGCGTCCGGGGGTCTTTGTAGTCGCAGTAGAAGAATGCGATGCCTAATGATTTGTAAGAACACTTCTAATGGAACTTTGTTACCTAGCGTCAAAAATAGGCTTACCATCTGAGCGCTGGAGATGATTCTTTGCAGCTTGGACAATCGAGCTCCTAAATTCTGTCAATTCACACTCACTTCTGATTGAAGGAGCACCTACGTCAAAACGGTCTTTCCAGCTCCAGCTACACAGAAGATCATTGCCTGATTAGTCGAAGTACAGTATACCATTTCATAGAATGGGGCGGGTAATCTCACGAATTCCGTAAAGCCACATCTTTGCATTTGGAGTGTCAAGCCAGTTTCTGAACTCAGGCCCTTCCGTGAACCAGACCCCGGTTCCTGGTTGGCGTAACTTTATGGCAATTTCTTGATGCTTGCTAGGATCATACGGTGCGATAGCATTGAGCATATTCCTTCTCTCCTTGCCTAAGAATAATCAGCGCCAAGCACTATGATTCTGAGAGGTTCGACCCAGTCTAATGATTTACTTAATAGATTGAAGGCCATCTCCGCTCTCTGGGCACGAACATTGTCCCTAATATCAATGATATCGTCTCCTTGAACTTTTTGTTGACTAAGTGCTTGAATTAAAGCACTCCTATAAATGCGGTTAAAGATCGCTAGAAGATCTGAAGAAGAGCTGAAATAACTAGGCTTACATTCCATCTGCTGCTAGTGCTAGACTCATCGTTGACTTGTGTGCCGCTACTTCAGCAATCAATGACTTGGTTTCGGTAGATGAGAACGGCCAACTAAGTGTTCGTCCAAGTTTAGAAGCTTTCTGATGCAAAGTAGATTTCGTCTCATCCACTTGGCTAGGATCTTCCTTATCCAGTCTTTCTTTTATCCTCTCGAGAAGAGAATGACAACTATGAATGTGGTGCGATTGCATGGTACACTCAAAATCTTCATTCTCATACCGAGAAGAAACAAGACGCAAGCTGTTTAAGATTCCAAAAAGTTCTGTGATCTCTTCCAGGAGCTTTTTGACTTCTTTTGTGGCGCCTCTAGCATCCTTGATGTACTTGTAGCTCTTCCCAGCTATCATTTCGGTGATTGTGACCAAGCCTGCGATACTTGCTGAAATTGAGAGTGGATCCATTGTGATTATGAAATTCGCCACCCAAATAAGAGATGCTGATACGAATTTGGGCTGGGTCGATGAAGACAAGGCTCCGAGGCAGCAGCGGTGCGCGGTTGAGCGTGCACCACAAATTTGGGCAGATCATGCGCTTCTTGATGATTGTCGGGGGGAAATGATGAGAGCGCACACTCGTGTACAATAGATGGAAGTTCAGTGAGCTTTTGGCGATGTAATGGAGTTGGTGCTGAGTTTGAAGCCTCGAGAGATTCAGCTCGCCAAGCCACTAAATTTGTGTTACAGTACATGCTCTGGAAAGCCTGCACTTATGCCTCGCGGTCTGCCCTCACGAGCCTCGTAACATTTCGTCAGAAAACCTCGGATGTGATGACAAGAACGCCTCGTCGTATCAAGGCATTCACCAATACTAGTATTCAAAGAGTGAAGGCCGAGTTCTACCAATTAACGTGACCTGCACGTGCAAGTGTTAAGAGGGAGGTATTACGTTGTAGGCGGCCTACGGCGACTGAAGCCCGAAATTAAGCTCTTATATAATTACATTAGATGTCAATAGCGTCGGTTGTAACGCTTTATTATGGACCTCTTGTAGACTGTTCGCCACGTGATTACGCCCCCTTTATTTGCTTATCCCGGCCACTCAAGGCAGCGACTAAAAGTTTATCACCTGAAGTTTATCAGATAACAAAGCTTTGTTACAAAATACACTTGTGCGTAACTTCTTATTGAGGTTTTCAGCAAATTAAAACATGGAAAAACTATCTTGTATTATTTCAGGATTTTCTCATTTCATTGAATTCGAGACTCATCCTGGTGCTAATGTCCCTATTACGATCATGACTATCTGATTGGGAAACATTATAACGAGCTGGGCGTGTTGTTGATGGATAAATCTGAGACCGCGAGCAGAGTTGAAAGCCACTTTCACTGCTCGTATCGAAGGCCTCCCAAGCACAAGGTAACGGGTCCAGCATCACGGCTAAGCTTCCCGCTTCCCGGCTCGCAGAAAAGGCTTTGGTTTTTTATGGCCAATGAGTATTAATTAAAATGTTTCATTCGGCTCGGCTGCAGGTCCACCAGAAAGGCACCTGCAGGCCTTCCCGCTCCGAGTCTCACACGGCCGACATCCATTGGTCAAAGTCATGCACACACTTTATATGCACGCCTAACACCATTTTTCAATATTTTCATGTAAGATCTTACTTTATCGTGACCAAAACGGCGAGGCTTTTCGAATTATGGCGACCTTAAGACGCCATCTTCCCCTCATCCTGCCCTGCAACTTCACAGGTTCAGCCTGGCTGAAGTGATTTCCAATACTAATCGAGGTATAATCTAGCTTTTCGAAGCCAAATCACTGAAATGCAATCTTTCCTGCTCATAGCTACGTTTTTTACGACAATCCTGGCAATCCCTCAGCAGTTCAACGCATTCGACCCCCAATCAGTAGATGGAAAGAGTCACTGCAAGCCATTTAAAGGAAACTTCACGATAGATCAATTCCAGCTCTATCCCGAGAATGCTGACTTTGATTTCCACTCATGTCTGCTATACATTGGGTTCGTCTTGAGCCCCTCCGAAAAAGCGAATGTACTAATTATCAGATTAGTTGCGTCTGGAATGCCACCGTAGGAATTTATGATCCTTACGCCAACAAAATGGTGGATGTTCTCGAATTCCCCGGCATATCTCACGACCCCAACTGTCACATTGGTGGCGTGGGCGCAGACAGAAAGACTGGCCTTATATCCATCGTCGTTGACGCATGGGTAGCTTTCGAGACAGGCGGTGTCAATGTCTCAGGAACAAACACGATCATGCAGTGGAATCCCAAGACCAAATCAGTAACCTACAAACTCAATTTAACCGCCTTAACGAAGGGCAAGTACGGCGGCTTCCAAGACGTGGAACAAGACCCCGACAGCAACGTCTATATCGTGGGCACCTACCCCAGCAGTATCCTGAAAGTAGACAAGCACGGCAAATCTCTTGAGGCATGGTACTCGCCTCCTCCTCCTATCAATACTACGGAGGCAGGTATTAGTGGCCTTGCGGCTAAAGATTGGATTCTTCTCGCAAACGACAAAAACAGCGGGCAATTATGGCGCTTCGACATGCGTGACAAAAAAGGAGCGCCGACACCTATCCCACTTACTCCCAATACGGTAATTGGTGAAGGGGGTGTCACCGATGCTATCTACCTCCCGCCGAAATACGGAGGTACCGTTCTTCTTGTTGCTGAGGATCTTCTTGGGATCAAGGTCTTTAGATCGAAAGATGGAAAATGGAAGAAAGCGGAGTATTTGGGTTTGGTGCCGGGGACTGACATCCCCAATCTTTTTGTTGTTGCATCTGTCCAAGTTGGTGATGGGTTGTATATGGTTGAAGTGCCTTTTGGAAATCAGAATCAAGTTCCGGGAACGGACGCCGGGCCTCAGTCGGAATTTCCTTTTCCGGATATCACGGCTCAGGTGGAAGCTTTGCTTGCGAAGTAAGAATGAGACAATGTTAGTGATATTCTTGGACCGGATATATGAATCATTCGGTATGAAAGATCTTCTGGATTTCTTTTGTCTTGATTTGATTGAGTCGCTGATCGTGCTGGCACCTGAATTTATAGTGACTACCTCGCTAAATTGTTCGCCTCCCACGCTAAACTCAGGGGCTTGGCAAATGCCCTTATTTCATCTCCATAACACCGCCGTTCTCAATTCTGAGATGCGGGTAAAGAGAGCACTTTCATCCATTAATGCCACTTCGATATTTAAGAAACTTGACAACCGTTGCTCCTTGACAGCAGGCCAGTCAATTCAATTGATGATCTACTGGTAATCGACCCCTCCCTAGAGTGAAAAATATCCCAGAATTCCCACATACAGAATCCGAGAGACAGCTTGCTTATCACGCCAAAGACCCCTGGACCCAAAATCTGATCCGTAGCTTGTCATTAGAAAGGAACTACCATTCTCTGATCCATAAATATATTCATGAGCACCCACAGACCGGGATGACCAACGGGGACCGGTATAGAAACTCACTATTCAGCAAAAGCAGGAGAATGCGACTCAATCAAACTTCAATTGCTAACCTTGAAATCGTTTATGGCCGGTTTAATATTCTACAAATAAGTATGGAGCGTGGTGAAGTTCTCATGGTCAATGTAGACGAGATACCCGTTGCTACATGGTCTAGGGAGCCGGAGTCATTTCAGTTTGTAAAGCTCAATACGGATTCCAGATGTGGGGCGGAGGAACCAATCATTAGATAGACCCTTGGAATCTTTGGAGGAAGCACTTATGGTGTATTAGCCATCGATATGCCTTGACAGCAGAGCCATCATGACAACAATCATCCTTCCACTTTTCGAACGTACGCTTAGGTGTTCTAATGGTGATAATCAAGACTTGACACCGAGAAGCATATTCCTCATGAAGCTATCTTAATTCTCAGAAAAACGGAAGCATCAAGATCCGCATCATCTCCCGATGTCTACACCCAGCCCTCACAAGATCGTCAGCCCAAGCTAGAAATACTTCGATTTCCTCAGCGAAACTTTCTCATCCCACGCTTGGTTGTGCTTTATGAGAGAATGATAGTTGTACTCTTCAGAAGCTCCTTCCTGATCTATGGGCATCTGACAATAACTTCAACACCACACCATGGCAGTTGATTAATCTCAACTTCAGAGTATGTGCTCTACTCAGCCCCGCCTTCGAAACATATCAAAGCACAGAGCCATCGGGGCTATGCAGCTTCAAAGCGTACCAGCCATTGCATATTTTTTACTCATGCGGTGCGTCAGAAGCTTGGAGCATGAACATATGTGTGCCCTGAATACATTTAATGAGACCGCATACACCACCGACCGCTGACATAGATCAAGAAGCCTTGAAGACGGAAAGAGATAGGGAGAATGACAGCAACACTGTTCTTGACTGAAAGAAAAACCTCTTCTTTCACTGCCAAACGATAAATCATGCTCCAGTTTTGACCAACCGCTGGACTTTCGGAAATCTTCCATCCTCACAAATTAGCTGCAGCTGCGAACCCCGCAATGCAGCAGCAAACACCATCTAGACACTCGAATGAGGTACTGATTATCCTTGATGGCTTAGAGGAAACAGCAGCTTCTTTTACAGATCTCATTCGCGGATTCGGAACCAATCGGAAAGACTCAAAGAGCCTTCACTCGCTTGCCTCGCGATGACGGGGGAAGAAGCACTCGCTCCTTCCCCCTCAGCTACAACATCGAGACATATAAAACTAATCAAAGGGTTGGAGTTCTAGCCCCTCCATAGGGCAGAAACGAAATGGGGTTTCGCAAAACATGGTGTCCATTCCACGGGGGCTGCGAAGTCAAGTAGCGGAGGTGACTTGCGTTGCAGAGAGGCAGCCGTGACTGTGACCTCACAGACGTGTGTGAAGAGATATTTGAGCGAGATAGAGAGGGGAAGTGACAGCAGAGACTTTTCCGACAGCAAAACTTTCTCCTGTCAGTGTTCAAAAAGGAGGGATGGGAGGAATGTATTTGCGGTTGATGGTAAATTGCTGCAAGATGATTAAATCAAAATACGTACTTAGAGAAAGCCGCGGAAGTCTACAGTGAGTTTTCTGCACCAAGTGTTCTTGAAGATTGATACTCAATCCCGCTCGGGCTTCTTCGAAAACTCCGGCCAAGGTGTTTTATACCTCCTACCCAATTATCTGTCACGTTTCCCACACCATCTCAAACAATCACAGCATTCAAAAAATCTCCAAGGCATCTCAAATGTTGTAAAGGCTCAAATTTGTATTAAGCGTCTATGACGGGTGTGGTTTAATAAATGCCAGAAGCAAAATTCTTACATACATGTGTGTGGTGATCGCCAAAACGCCATCCAGCAGCAAATATGAAGTAATGTGTCCACTCATCGTGATATTGGGAAGTTAGGAATTATCATTCAGACGGTATATCGGAAGAAGGTGGCGTCATCGCCCCTCTCTCGTTGTGATAATTTTATCTCGTCGGTGATGGATTCGAGAGTGAGGTTCTGTTCGCTCAAGAGAAGGTCGCGGCGAGAGTTCTCACGGCGGAGGAAGAGTGTCATGGCGACGGTTAGGATGAAGCCCAAGCTTGTCAGCGCGATTAGGATCGCATGGCCCTTAATGAATCTGTATTTTGGAATTAGCCGATGATTCAAAGTCGCAAAGACCGTAGCATGGAAGGCAGGAAATATTAGGGGAAGAGTAGAAGACTGACCTGGGCGCATCCTTCGACTGATATACGTAGGCTGAAATAACGCCGCCCAAATTTCCAAAGCCTACTTGCATTGCAATGCCAACTCCTCGCTTTAGACTACCGCCAATATTTACTGCGTTCCACGATATGACGAGAGGCACCAGTGAAAAGATTCCTAATTGAAGTTGTTAGCAAATGAACCAGTGGAGCTTAGAAGCGTGGATTTACCAGACGCTGCAAGGAAGGTTCCTGCATATTGAATCTTTTCTTTGCCACTGGCAATCAGAAGGGCAAATCCAATGAGGGAGATGATCTGAAACCCCAAGAGAAAGACACCTCTCTGACCCGTCTTATCCGATGCGTAGCTGCTGAGGATTGTGCAAGCGCAAGCCACAACGTAAGGAGGAACAGTCATGAGCTGGGCAGCATTGTTCGAATACCCTAAGTCTTTGACGATGGTGGGCAAGAAAAGGGAGATCGAATAGAGTGGTGTGAGGATGCAGATGCAAATAACACAATTGACCCAAATCTTCCAGTCTTTCAAAGCTTGGTAGGCGTATTTGAGATCAAATTCGTTGTTTTCACCATCGTTGTCATCTTTGAGTCTTCTCTCAACCTCAGTCTTTTCGTCTGGGGTCAAGAATCTCGCGCTGTGCTGTTGTTAGTTCAATTTCAGGAAGAGCAGAGGTGACTTACGTTGCGGGATAATCGTTGATGACCCAGTAGGAGATACTCCCCGCAACCAATGTGATCAACCCCTCCAGAATGAAGATCCATCTCCACCCCGCATAACCACCTACATGGTTCATCTGAGAAATGGCGCGTGCCAGGAGACCTCCGAATGCGCCTGCTGCCGTAGCTGCAGAGAAGAAATAGGCGATTCGAGTTCCGCATTCCTTTCGCGTATACCACATGGTGATGAAGTAGCTCACGCCAGGGAAAAGACCTCCTTCTGCAAGACCGAGAAAGGCTCTTGAAACCATTAGGCCGGCATAGCTTTCGACGAAGCCCATGCAGATCATAATAATAGACCAGCAGACCATGATGACCGTAAGCCAGACACTGGGCCGGAAGCGCTTCATCATCATGTTGCTTGGGATTTCGGCAGCGACATAGAATGGGAACATGATGGCGAGGGCATTGTTGTAATCGAGCCCGTGCATGTGGAGGTCTTTCTCCAGGCTGAAGAGACGCGCATTGCCGACATTGGTTCGATCAAGAAAGCAGAGCCTCAGTAATGATTAGCTTTAGACCGCAGCGCAGATACTGACTTTGTTCTTACAAGTAGATCAAAGCCAACCACGGAAGCAGGTGAAGGTCAAGTTTCCGGAGAAGTCTCCTAGTTGCGCCTTGATCAAAAGGAGCTGCTGGCGTGGCAGAGACGGGATCAGAGACGGTGGAACCTGCACGGCCGAGCTTCTTCTCCTCGTCCGTAACATCTAGGGTGGTGACTGTTGGCGGTTGCGAAGCCATCGTGAGAATGTGCCGGAAGACTTGGAGATTTGGGAACGAGGACCCAATGGCGCGATGTATCAGAAATTGAGAACTCGAGGCCTTCTTGTACTCCAGAACGGATTTCGGGATGGATACTTTGTCAAATGACAAGTTTGTAGGACGAGATGGGGGCAGCTCCTTGGCAAGGCAAACAGCGCTAGTGAGCACCGCCTTTGAGCACAACAGCAAGATTCGCGTCGAGATAACACATGGAGAATGTGTAACTTGAAGTGGATGATTCTGAAGATTTCGTTTCTGATCAAAGTTTCATCTATAGGCTCTTAAAGACAGAGTATAGAAAGCATATTCAATTCAAGAGAATGATCGGCGGCTTCGGGGACAAAAATTGAATTTAACAAGATCCGTACGGATATACACACCACGAAAATTGAATATCAACACGCATCCCAACGAGAACTGAAACTCCTCAACCCAAACCGATTTGAGGATGAATTGTGCAGTTGCACGATCACACTCCATCACATCCAAGTAAAACTCAGGCTGAATATTGCACGGATCGGACTTCAGCTCTCCAATTCTGCTGACCGACGCCGAGCTGATCTTCGACGCCACATTGCACCCGAAACAAATGGATCTAGCTTCATTATTACTCCATTGAGCGACCCGTGTTTGATACACAAAGTACACGCTGTGCTCCCACGTGATTTACACAAGGCTAACGGCTGCAAACCTTGCGCCCACGATGCAAGCTTCGATGGAAGCAGGGCTACTCAGAGACATTGTTGCGAGACATAATGTTCAAGATCATGCACAAGAGCTGACATGATCCACCAGGTGCAACGTGAGTAGTCGATGAGACAGGAATCCATCTGTTCCACTTGCGAAACGCTGGGATATGACAAGCAGAGATAACGGAGGAAGACACGAATTCGGACAAGGGCAGTGAGACATGATAGATGAGACGTAAACGTGGCGAGCAAGTGAACCTTTACTTGTGAAGCTATTCTCAAGTGAGGTCCCGAGATATATATTGCTTGATGATGTTTGCTTAGGCTAGTGATTTGCTTACTATTCTTAAACTCTGATACTCAACAGCTGAATGTTGCGATCCATCTCTTATTTCCAGCCTCAATATGTTTCCGCCGTGCCACATCCCGCTCTTTGGGATTCCAAGCTGTCCTCCGCCATCCACAGCATCCGGTAGGTACGATCCATCCGCGACATCTCACCCGAGCTTCCACCATCTCACCGATAAAGCACAAGAAATCCAGTTTCCATGAAGTCGTACCAGGCGGGTAGGCAACGGCAACGTGCTTCACGATGAACTCGGAAAGCAAGATTAACGATTTGGAAGGAAGAAGAGCTGACGGAAGCAGGAGGTTGAGATAATATCAAAAGCGGGAACGCTAGACCGCATCCAGCATCTGATCCTTGGTCGTCTCGTCGCGTCAACCTCCAAAATCGCGTCTCCCTTTCACAAGACAGCGAAGAACCACAAACTCCCATCATGGCCCTACCCCTACCAACCGGTCTCACTCCAACAGAGGTAGCCTTCCTCTGCGAAATGGAGATGGTGACTGTAATTCCCCGGCAGCGTCTCGAAAGCTTAGATCTCCTCGCAGTAAGAAAGACCCCGCCAACCCCGCCAAAACCCTCTAAAACCTCTCTCAATACACCACATTTCTACCTCAATACTAACACCAAGCTCTTCAGGGCGCAACACAACCCCTCCGCCCACCCCACCGCTCCCAACTCCCCCTCTGGCTCGCCCTCCTCCTCAAACGCCAACGCAGAGCCAACATCCTCCCCCCGCCCTGGCTGCTCCCCACCTCCCTCGATAAAATCCTCAAACACGAAACCGAGATCTCGCCCGACACATTCTCGCCTCCTCCTCCACATCCCCACCCCATCTCCATCATCCCCTCCACTTCAGACTTCATATCTCCTCCTTTCCTGCCCTCGAGCACAGCGGACTCCCCGCCTGACTATTTACCTTATCATTGGTTGGAATTGGGCGAGATATTGTTGGAGGCTTGTAGTGATGATATTCCTGATCCTGATAGAGTACGCACGTTGTTGAGGGATTTGAGGGAGGTTAGAATGGCGAAGATGAGGGCTTCGACGAAGGAACTTGAGGGTGGGGGTGTGAGTAGTTTGAGGGGTGTGGGGGCTATGGAGGTTGCGGAGGGGAGGGAGTTTATTGTTGGTGTTATGGATGGGTTGAGGAA
>Ga0247778_1000436_pt1 | contig 55005 bp, 48 predicted proteins | sample UWRJL049202B5_FD_179939 | JGI IMG/M metagenome (GOLD analysis project Ga0247778, IMG submission 179939) | Plant litter microbial communities from Arlington Agricultural Research Station in Wisconsin, United States - UWRJ-L049-202B-5 | ecosystem: Environmental > Terrestrial > Plant litter >... | reverse complement strand
ACCAGCGATAGCAAAGCGAGCAACGACGTGACTAGGGAGCTTCCGAGCATCGGCACCGCGAGTGCGAAGATACTGAGGCCCGCACCGAGAGCAGCCAGTACCGCGGGCAAGTTGACGGTGACCGCGGACTCGATCATGTATGCGGCCCAGAAGGCCGCCTCAACGTCGGCTTCGGCCGTGAGGGAGCGTTTGTCCAGCGCCCGTAGCGCCACCTCGCGCAGAAAACGCGCGCGCAGTCGCCGTTTGAGGCCACGTCGCAATACGGAGCGCAACACCTCGAGCGCAAAGCCCAACGCGATCGGCGCGAGCACGAAACGACCGCCGAAGCCAAGCAATGTCACGGGCAGCGCCATCAGCGTGGCAAAGTGCAGCGCTGCGACGAGCAGCGTTTTCGGTCCCCAGCGACGGGCTTCTTGCAGCCAGCCCGAGCCAGCGCGCGCCGCCGAAATCAGGATGCCTCTGGTTGAATGGACCGAGTTCGAGTCGCACGCAGTGATTCGGTCAAGCGGTGCGCCGCGCCGATGGGATCCAGAAGCCACTCACGACCGAGCTCGAGGCGCGCTCGCCGTGCTCGGCGCGCGAAGTGCGCAAGCAGATCCAAATGCTCGCGTGGGTTCGGATGGCAAGCGAGGCCTAGCGCAGTCGACTGTGCGATCAACAGCCCTGTTGCTTCGCTCAAACCAATCGGAAGCAGCCGCGAGCTCTGCTCGGCCGAGCGGGAAAGAAAGAGCAGCGTGCACGGCCCGCGCCAGTGGCTCAGCCCACGTCCGGGAAACGCAGACGCGGCATCTAGCTCCCATTTCGGATTCGCAATCAACGGGGACAGGTGGGGCTTCAACGCGACAAATGACGGCAGAACCTGCTCGGTCAGTCGAAATTTGGGCCAATAAGCGAGCAACTCCGTGCTCTGTTCGACCTCGCGAAGCAAGACCTCGTCGTCGCCGAGATAATCGTAGCCCGAGCTGACCAGCGCCGCGGTCGTGGTGCTCTTGCCCGCGCCGGACTCGCCCAGCAGCACGAGTGCGCTGTCCTCGCCGCAAACGACTCCGGCATGCAGCTCGTACACGCCCGTCGTGCGCAGCGCGGCAATCAGCGCAACGAGGAGTAGGGCTCGGGTTTTATCGTTCGGCTCGACGTGGTCCGGGAGCCCCCCGGCCCGAACGACCGCCGGAGAGCCCTCAATCGAAAACCAAGCTCGATCAACGCCGCCGATCAAGAGACCGCGCGCGGTCCGTCCCAGCCACGCCTCGCGTTCCTTGACCAGGAATTCGAGCACGGGCAGCGGCTCCGCCCCGCGCTCGGCGAGCCGAACTTCGACCATTGGGCTACCGGCGCGAGCCGCGGTCGAATCGAGCCATGGCGCGAGAGTGTGGGTTGAAGCGTCGTCCAAAGAAAGCGCGACGCCGTGCACTGAGCGCACCGGCGAAATTCCGCGCTACATCCCGCCGCCGCCCGACATCGTCGTAAGCGTCGCACTCTGAACGGACCGTCCACGCACCACCAGCGGACGCTCGTATGGCCGACGGGCCGGTGCCGGTTCGGGTTCGGGTTCGGGTTCCTTCGCGGGGGTCGGGTCAACCCAGGGCCGTGAGCTCATGGACTCAATGCTATTATAAGAACGGAATGAAGCCAAGCGGGGCCGCGAAATGGTCAACTCGCGAGGGCCTGCGAGCGCTCCGCGCAGGCTAGAAGCGTGCCAAGTTGAAACCGCTCCTCTTAGATCCGCCGCGCGTCGAGTTCGACCCAGACCTCGCATGGCTGCTGCGCACGGGCTTCGAATCCCCCCTCCCCGACGGCGTCCCGCGGAACGAGGCCGCACCTCGGGACGAAGAGCGCACCGTAAGGCTAGCTCGAACGCTACAGGTTTCTGGTCGGATTGGCCGGCAGCTCGAGCTATCACGCGCGATTCCTTCGGGCCGCGCTCTCCGCCGCGAGCTGGCCACGGACTACCGCACGAACGTCGCCACCGCGTCGCTGCTCATGTGCGCTCAACGCGAGCTCTGTCAGCTCGGCGAGCGCCTTGCCGTGCCGGTGATCCCGCTCAAATTCGCGGCCCTCCACGCGGCCCGCATCTGCGCGCCGGGGAGTCGCCAAGTCTGGGATCTAGACGTGCTCGTGCCCAAGGCGTCAGCCAGGTTTTTCTGGAATGCTTTGATCGATGCAGGCTATCGAAGAACCAACACCAGCGAATACGAGCATCAACTCGAACCACTCCTGGATGCCAATGGCGTGGTCGTCGACCTGCACGTTCATATTCCCGGCGTGTTCGTGGAAGCGCGCCACTTCGCAACCGCAGATGAATTGCTTCGACGAGCATTGTTGATCCGGGGACCGGACGCAAATTACATACCGAACAACGCGATCCTCGCGGCTCACGCCATCGCGCATGGACTCTTGCAAAATCGCTCTACTCCGCAGACGCACTCTCCACTGCGCATGATCGCGGACCTGATGGATCTACGAAGGGTCGAACCAGCCGTATTGGCGTTCGCCAAGCCGCACCTCGCGGCAGCACTGGCGCCCACCTGTGATACCCTGGAGCGACTTTGTGCCACGTTGGCGAATGGTACTTTCGTTGACAAAAGTTTCGATGGCACCCCCGAGCAGATCTTGCTTTGGCATTGCCTCGCAGCTCGACTCGACTTCGAATACAGTGAGCGATTGAGAGCTGCCGGGCTGAGCAACAAGATCCGTGATGGAGCATCGCTGCGCGAAATAGCGGGCTACCTGGCCACTCTGCTTTACCCAGGCGAGGCGGAGCTGGAGGTTCTCTACGGCCCGGCCATCGGCAGCGCCGCCCGCATGCGTCGCCGCTTTCGTCGACCGCTGGACCTCGCCCGGCGCGCGACCCGACGCTGGGCTCGCCGACGATAGGTGCAGCTTGGCAAACGCCTCTGACTTCGTATCTGAGGCTAAGCGCTGAACATTGCTCGAGTGAGCACGCCGGTGCTAGGGTCCGCGCAGATGGGGCCCGCAGCGCGCACATACTCTATTCGTAAGGAATCGGAATTGGTCCCGCACACGAAACGCTTCGCGGGTTTGGACGCGATTCGATTCGTGTGTGCCTACGCAGTGACGAGCGCACACAATCCTTCTTCTTTGGCATTCGCGCGCGAGCTGGGTCCCACCGCTGAAGTCATCGCAAAGATACTGCGCGATTCGGTCAACGGACCCGCCGCAGTGATCGTATTTTTTATAATCTCGGGTTTTTGTATTCATTTGCCGTACCGGGCCGGGCAGCCCATTGGCATCGACTATTTCGTCCGTCGCTACCTGCGGATTGGCATCCCGCTGTGCGCCGCGTTGCTGATTTCCCCACTGGTCGGCATACCCGCGGGGGATTTGGTCAAGTCGGTGCTGTGGAGCTTGTACTGCGAGTTAGTGTACTATTCGATCTATCCGCTGCTCCGGGGCGCGGCCACGCGGGTGGGCTGGCTGACGCTTACGGCCCTGGCATTTCTGCTTGCCTTCAGCTGGGCCATTGTCTGGCCGAGCCCCTGGGGTAGCTACACGACAGCCAACGTCTTCCGCGACTCCGTGATTGGCCTACCGTGTTGGTTGATGGGCTGTTTGCTTGCCGAAAGAGAGCCCTTCCGAGTGCCATCCACCAGGGGAATTTGGCTCTGGCGCGGCGCGGTATTCATCGCGAGTGTGTCCACCTTGGAGTTGCACTTTCATACCCGAGTACGCTTCGCCGTCTCGCTGAACGTGTTTGCCATCCTGGTCTTTTTCTGGCTCTCGCGCGAGCTTGGCTACGGGCAGAAGCATTTGCCTTGGTCTTGGCTGGAGCGCGCGGGCGCCTGGAGCTACTCCCTGTACGTGTTGCATCCAGCGGCAGGGCGATTGCAATCTTTCCTCTTTCCAAGTTGGCCTTTGGGGGTAACGTGGCTGCTGCGAATCCCGCTCACACTTTTGACCTGTTACGCGTTCTATCGCGCGGTGGAAAAGCCATCACACCGGCTCGCCCGCGCCGCTGCGAACGCACTGCGATCAAGCGATGTCGCCGGTGTACCTCCGCTCGCTTGAATTGCCGTCCTCATCGGGGTTTCTCGTGTTAGGCGCTACGCTAGGCCGCGCGCACGAAAATGACCTCCCTGCTCCAAAAAATCGAGACCAAGACCGCACGCGTCGTCGTTGTCGGCATCGGCTACGTCGGCTTACCCCTCGTCGCCGAGTTCGCACGTGCTGGCTTTCGCACGACTGGCCTAGATAAGGACGCGGAAAAGGTCCGCTTGCTCAACGCCGGTGAGTCCTACATCGCAGATGTCGGAACAGGTGAACTGGCGCCACGCGTCCAAGCGCGCATGCTCGATGCCAGCACCGATCCAACCGTCTTGAGCGAAGCCGACGCGGTCATCGTGTGCGTGCCGACGCCGCTGAACAAAACCAAAGACCCCGATATGCGCTTCATTCTTGAAGCGACCGAAGAGATCGCGCGCCGTCAGCATGATGGCATGCTCGTGATCCTCGAGTCGACCACCTATCCCGGCACGACGACGGAAGTGTTGGTTCCTCGCCTGACCGAGAATGGCGCTGAGCTCGGGAGAACGGTGTTCGTGGCATTTTCTCCAGAGCGCGTCGATCCGGGCAATTCGGTGTACAAAACCAGGAACACGCCCAAGGTTTTGGGTGGAGCGAGCCCCGCCTGTTTGGAAGTTGCAACTGCGCTCTATTCACAAATCCTGGACCAGATCGTGCCCGTGTCTTCCACGGAAACAGCGGAGATGGTGAAGCTGCTCGAGAACACGTTTCGAGCGGTGAATATCGGGCTCGTGAACGAAATCGCGATGATGAGCCGGAAGCTCGGCATCGATCCATTCGAAGTAATCAGGGCCGCTGCGACAAAGCCCTTCGGCTTCATGCCTTTTTACCCCGGCCCTGGCCTGGGGGGGCACTGCATTCCGATCGATCCGCTGTACATGTCGTGGAAGCTTCGGACCTTGCAATACCAAGCGCGCTTCATCGAACTCGCAGACTCCATCAACAGTGGCATGCCAGGATACGTCGTCGAGCGCACGAGCGAGGCCCTGAACGCGCAGTCGAAGCCAGTTCGAGGCTCCAGGGTTCTGATCTACGGCGTCGCCTACAAGCGAGACGTTCGCGACGTGCGCGAGTCCCCCGCGCTCAAGATCATCCATGAGTTGGCGAAACGCGGCGCGCACGTCTCGTACATGGATCCGCACGTGCCGATGCTGAACGAGGAGGGAGTGACGATGAGAGCCGTGGATCCAAGCACGAGCTTCGCGAGCTTCGACGCCGTCGTGATTGTGACCGATCACACGCTACTCGACCGCGAACGGGTTGTCCGCGAAGCGCTACTCGTCGTCGACACGCGCGACGCTTTGCACTCGGTCTTCGGTGACCATAGCCGCGTCTATGGTCTGTGACGGGCAGGTCCGATTTCGCCGCCCCGGCTAGTTTCGAGACTCGTTGTGTAGCTCGAAGAGCCGCGAAAGCAGCTCTGAAGCGAGCTGCGGGTTTTCGTCGGCTTGATTCTTCTGTTCGAGAGGATCCGACGCGACATCGTAGAGTTCCGTCAGCTGCTGACCGGGCATGTAGAGCAATCGGTGCCGCCCATACAGCAAGCTCCACTGCATGTCGTCGAACCCCGCAAGACCGGGGCCAGGGCCGACGTCTGCCGAGCCCTGCAGCAAGAGTGGGTTGAGGGCTGCGGTGTCGTCCGGCTCGAGGCCGCGCAAAGCTCGCAGCAGGTTGAATACACTCGTACCCGTGATCGGCACGTCGACCGTTGCGGGTTCACTCCCTGGGACGCGAACCAGAAATGGAATGTGGGCTAGCTCCTGGAACACGAGGTTTCCATGATAGCGAACGCCACGCGCACCCAAACCTTCGCCATGGTCGGCCAACAGGACGATGTTCACGCGCTCACGCCGCTCGAATAGCGGTCGAAAGCAAGCGTCGAGCCGCTCGAGAACCGCGTCGTAGCGCGCAACGTCACCGCTCGGAGGTAACCCAGCCTCCTCGAGTGCGTTCCACTGGTGCACGTCGAAATAGTGCAGCCAGAGCAGATCGGGAGGCCGCGCAGAATCCAAGAGCTCGAGGGCCTTGTGGGTCATCTGGACGCCGGTCGAGACCGTGTCACCAACGCCCCAACCACGCGCACGATTGGTGGGGATCGATTCGCGCCCGGAAAAACTAGAAACAGGATCTGCCGATCCGAGCAACTGAAAGTGCGCCGTGATGACGTCTGGGGCGATGAAGTGACTAGACTGACCAGCGCGAGCCAACGATTGTGCGATGTTGTCTCGGCTGCGCGTAGAGCGGACGCTCCCGCTCATCATCGCGGGCACGCTGATCAAAGTGGTCGCGGCGGTCGAGTATGCTTGGCTGAAGCGAATCGACTCGCGCGCTAGCTGCGCCAAGTTCGGAAACCGGGGGTTACCAATGCGATCGAAGCGCAACGCGTCGACCAGCACCACCACGGTCGGGAACTGCTTGGCGCGCTCGGATATTTGCTTCGCAAGCTGTGCGGATTGCCCGTGGAACGGTTCGAAAACTAGAGACGTCGGCTTGGGATCGTCGAGCCCATCACAGTTCGAATCGTGGCCGTCCCGGGGGCGCTCGGTGGCGCCCAAAAATGCGGAGGCATCGCCGTCGTCGCAATCGCCACCTCCAAAAACAGGGGACTGGCCGTCGCGATCGAAATCGATGTGGTACTGTGCGTAATCGATCAACTCCAAACCTGCCCACGTCGGTTGCGCCATCAACTCACGCGCGGAGCGAGATGCGGGAAAGGTGACCAGACTCGGCAAAGTGAGCAGCGAAGTAACGCAGGCCGCGTGCCGGACGAAGCGCGGCAAGCGAAGCAGCTCAACGGCCTGGGTCGCCAAAACGACTCCGAGTGCCAGGAGCATGACGTGAAGGTAAAGGTAGCCTCCGGGCGCGCATGCATCGACCACTAGCGCTGCGATTGAAACCGCGCCGGCCGCTGCGGCGGCGACGTTCTTCCAGCGCTTGATTCGCTCGAGAGCCCCTCCGGTGGCGCGCGCCGCAAGCCAGGCGGCCGCTGCGATACACAAGGGCAAAGCCCAAGTCCCCAGACTTGCCACGTAGGTCTGGCGGATTCCGCCACCCGCGAACAGCTTGCGCGCCAGTAGAAGCGTGACTGCGCCCGCAAATACCGCGACCAGAGCAGGCCAGGCAGCGGCGTGAGACAGCCGCCGTTTGATTGACGCCGCCAACAGCCGCCCGCCCCAGGCGACGATCGCCAATAGCTGTCCGAACCAAAGCCAAAGCCCACACAGCGCGGCCGCGACGGGCAGGCCCACCCAGCTGCCAGCCGCAAGGCTCGCGCGGACAACGTCAGAAAGGCCAAGAACCAAACCCGCCACTGCGCCGGAGCCGAGCGTCGAAAGCGCTGGCGCGAACGTTCGTGCCGAAACCCTATGCGTCGCGACCTCGGAAGCCGAGGTCTCCAAGTCGGACTCAGCAACATCCAGCGAACGGAAATTCTGCAAACTGTACCCTCACCACCGCGCAAGCCAGGCTGGAACCGAACCTTATGTGTCGGTGCTGAGAATTACCAGCAACGATGCTGCATCCCGATGGCAAATCTGCCGTCTAAACATACGAACACACAAAAGTTATCCGTGTCGGGCGCGGCGCGAAACATTCAACGTTCCCCGTGCCTGGAACTCTCCCCCTGTTTCCCCGCAGAACAACCCCATCGTCGTAGCTCCTTTGTTAGGATCTCATAAATTGAAACATGAGATCGTCGCTTGCCTGGCGAAAACCGCCAACCACCCGCCGCTACGGTGATCGCCGTCAGTCCGATCGGTAGCTGGGCTACGGACAGCCTGCTGAAACCCGCCGTCAAGACCAGAGTCGCGCGCCCGAGGACTCCCTCCACATATTGCAACGACTACAAATATCGAGCTCGGCACCGCGTCCTGCCATGTGCAGCGAGCGGGCGCGATGCAGCGCCTCACCGGTCCAGATCTCAGAGAGTGATTGAGTATTCAGGTCGCCGACGACGTGCTCTTCGTTCCAATCGTCACAGCACAGCACGGCGCGACCGTCCGCCCAAATGCTCATGTCCCTGAATGGCAACACGCAACTATGCGCACGGGCCGGCTGGGGCACCAACGCAGTCGTGTCGGCCGGCGTGGCAGGCGATCCAAAGATGCCCTTTTCATCCAGGCTACCTGCGCGATTCGTGTAGCCACCCACACCCACGAAGTCGACCACGTGACGCCACTTGTTGAGCAAAGCGTCAATCTCGTGAATGTTCTGCGGAATGGCGATCATCCCGACGCGGACCTTCGGAAATCTCAACCCACGCGCGTCGCGCATTTTGATCAGCCGGTGAATGTTGTCCTCGATCTGAGCCAGCTTCAGCCGAACTCGAATCCCTTCGAACGTCTCCGCGGTCGCGCCATCGAGCGTGATGTTCAAGAGATCGACTTCGTGGCGTAGAAAGCTTTCGATCTTGTCGTCGTCGAGTCGAAACCCGTTGCTGTTTACCAGGATTCGGAAGCGGTGCGTCTTGGACCTGATGTATGCGAAATGCTCGTCGAAGCTGCGCATGGTCAGTAGCTCACCAAAGCCGTTCGGCGCGAGGTCCGGGACACGCAGCTCTGCCGCCTGATCGACGAGCTTCTTGAACAGGTCGAGCTCCATCGGCTTTTGGGAGCGATCCATGTTCTCGCGCGGGCAATGGATACAACGCGCATCGCAGATTGCCGTGATCTCGATGTTGATGGCCTCCGGACGCCGCGGCCACTGAAGCGATTCCGCCGCATCCTTGACCGTTTGTACCACCCTCTGCGCTTGCGCCCGCATGCCCGCCGGGATGCGCTCGTTCTCCATGGTGGCCCTCAAGAGGCCGCTTGCTCGCTCTCGTAGCGCATTGACGAGGGGCAAACGCCGCATCAGCTACCGCCCCCATGACCAGTCGAGCGACGAGCTGACCCTTTAGACATGCTCGCGACGCTACCGCACGTTCAAAAACCGCACAAGGAGAGCGGAGCCAAGCGCAAATTCGCTACAGACTTCGTGCGGTCGCCCTGCCGTCCCTCAACGAAAAAGGGCTCGAGGTTTTCACACCCCGAGCCCCTGCTCGCACACAATGCTCGCGTATCGCGAGCCGTGCGTTTTCAGCCGCCGGCCATCTTCGCCACTTCACTGGCGAAGTCGGGTGTGGTCGGCTTCTCGATGCCTTCGCCGACCTGGAAGCGCGCGAAGCGGCTCAGGGTGACGTCGGTACCGAGCTCTTTGGCCAAGCTCGCTCGCAGCGCTTCGACGGTCTTGTCGGTGTCGATCACGCTCTCCTGCTCGAGCAAGCAGACCTCTTTGGCCCACTTGGCCAGCTTGCCTTCGATGATCTTGGGACGGGCCGCGTCTGGCTTGCCTTCCTCGATCAATTGGGCGTCGAAGATCGCGGCTTGCTTGCCGCGAGCATCGGCCGGCATCTCCGAAACGTTCAGGAACTGCGGCGACATGGCAGCGATCTGCATGGCGCTGTCGTCCACGAACTTCTCGAACGCGGGCGACTTGGCGGCCGTGTCGGTGCCAGTGCGAACGGCGAGCAAGACGCCCACCTTGCCGCCCATGTGCACGTAGGAGTGCACGCGACCCGCGCCGTCGATCGACAGGCGATCCCAGCGGCGCACGGTGATGTTCTCACCGAGCTTGCCCACCAGAGCGGCGCGGTTTTCTTCGATCGTGCCGCTACCACCCGGGAACGGCTCCGCGCCGAGATCGGCGCCGAGCTTGGCTTTGAGGGCGGCCTCGACCACCTTGCCCGTGAAGGCGACGAACTCGGGGTTGCGCGCGGCGAAGTCGGTCTGGATGTTGACCTCGGCGATCGCGCCGAGCTTGCCGTCGGCCGTGACGCTGGTGACCACCAGGCCTTCACTGGCGATCGCGCCGGCGCGCTTCACGCTCTTGGCGAGGCCCTTCTTTTGGATGATGACGACCGCGTTTTCGAGGTGGCCTTCGGCCTCGACCAGCGCGGCTTTGCAATCATTGAGCCCCGCTTGAGTGCGGTCGCGGAGCTCCTTCACTAACTGCATGCTTACTTGCGACATGTTTACCTCTCAGTTCGAAGAGTCCGAACCACCGCGGCTGCCACGGCCACCGGCGTAAACCACCTGGGCGTTCTCGCCCGGGCGACCTTGACGGCCATCACGGCCGTCACGACCGTCGTTCTGATTGCTGTCACGGTCGCGCTGTTGCTGGAACTCGCGGCGACGAGCCGAGCCGGCCACGCAGGCATCGGCGATCGCACCGGTGATTAGGCGCACCGAGCGAATCGCGTCGTCGTTACCCGGGATCACGTAGTCGACCAGATCCGGATCGCAGTTCGTGTCCGTGATGGCGACGATGGGCACGCGGAGCTTGCGGGCTTCTTGCACCGCGATCGTCTCTTGCGCGGGGTCGATGATGAACACGGCGCTTGGAACCGCGCCCATGCCCTTCAAGCCACCGATGTACTTCTCGAGGCGCGCGCGCTCTTTCTCGAGCTGCACGGTCTCTTTTTTCGGCAGTTGCTCGTACGTGCCGTCTTCCTTCATGCGCTCGATGGAACGCAAGCGATCGAGACCGCCCTTGATGGTGCGGAAGTTGGTCAGCGTGCCGCCGAGCCAACGATTGGTCACGAAGTACATGCCGGCACGGCGGCACTCTTCTTTGACGATTTCCTGCGCTTGGCGCTTGGTACCGACGAACAGTACGCCGCCGCCGCGCGAGGTGGTCTCGCTCACGAAATCGTACGCACGCTTGAACAAGCGCGCCGTCTGATCGAGATCGACGATGTGAATGCCGCTGCGGGCGCCGTAGATGTACTGGCGCATTTTCGGGTTCCAGCGCTTGGTCTGGTGACCGAAGTGCACGCCGGCTTCGAAGAGCTCGCGGACAGTCAGGGGGTTCGCGGGATCACGCAGTTTGGTTGCGATCTCGCTGGGGCCTTCGAACGTTTCGCTGGGCGAGTTAACACCCGATACTGATTCAGCCATGACGCTTGCTCCTTTCGGTTTTTCCTCCGCCCCGCCTTCGAATCAACTTTCTCTCGTTCTTCCTGCCGGTAGGCGGGTCGAGGCGGAGAGAGAGCACCGGATTCGATTGGTCGCGTGTGGGGCGTGTGGTTTTTGTTGGTTGACGATTCCCTTACCCGGACGGCAAGGGGCGCGGAACTTACGGCAGCAGCGGCCGCTGCGCAAGCGCCCAATTGAGCGCAGGATTACAGGCCCGAGCCAGGCATGGTGGGGTCACTTGGATGGCCCGCGAGGTTGCGTGCGGACACACCGGGGAGGGCCGCAGGGGCCCTCGAACGGGCCAGCGAGGGCGTCGCTTTGAGCCGCTTGATATCGAAAATCGTTCTCGAATTACCGGCCGAGCTGCTGGCGGCGGGCCCGACCAGGCGCGCGGAGGGGAGCGGAGTGGGGGCTGCGCTGGCCGCGCGGACCGAGGCCGGAGTCGGCTCGAGTCCCGGCGCAACCGGCGTCGCGGGCTCGCCGCCGCCCATTGGTACGGCCCGAACGACGCGAGCAGCGGGGGTGAGGGCGGTCGCGGGTGGGGCGACCGCAACGGCCGTATCCGTGGCTTCGCTGGGTACGGCGGCTTGGCGCAACAGGAACCCGAGCGCGAGCAACAGACCGAGGCCGGCCGCAGCCAGCCCGAGCCAACGCCCGAGGCGGAGGGGCCGCGCAGCGAGCGAGCTTTCAGCCCGCCCGGTGTCGACGACCGGGGGCGGAGTGAGGCTGACGGGACGCTGTCCCACTGCCGGCACGTGAGTTCTCGTATCCGGCGGCTCGGGCAGGACCGCTGCCGGGAGGTCCGCGAGCATTTCGGTGGGTTCCGGACGCTCTTCCGGAGCCTGGCTGAGAGGCGATATCGAGCCGCGCGCGGGACTCGGGAAGGCGGACGGGACGGTCGACATCTGGAGCGTCGTCGTGCCATCGAACGACGGCGGGGAGACGAAGGTGGTGTTCGGAGCTGGGCTGATCGAGAACGCTTCGCCCGTGCTCGCGGAAAGGGTGACCTGCGTCGTCTCGGGTGAAAGTGCGATGCGCTGGGTGAGCGCGTCGTCCGAGCGATTCGCTACGTGCGCTCGCTGGGCGCGCGCTGCGCCTTCGGGCCGCGTGATCGAGTCGTGGATGGGGCTCGGCGAGCGTGCGGCGCGCGCGCTTGCGGCGACCGTTTCAGCGCCATAGCCGGCTTGGGCGGTGGGCGCGTCCGTCGCGGGACTGGACCGTTGGCGGAGCGCAAAATCCCGCAACTGTTCGGCGGCGGCGCGCGCGCTCGGCGGACGCTGACGGCAATCTTTGGCGAGCATCGAGGTCAAAATCCGCTCCAGCTCGGGTGACACGCCGGTCAGCAAAGACGACAACGGCGGGGCTTCACGCGCGAGGTGCGCGAGCAACAGCTCGTTTGCATCGTGCGCGTCGTCGAACGGGCCGACGCCGGCGATCATCTCGTACAAGATCAGCGCGCTGGCGTAGATGTCGGAGCGGCCGTCGACGCGTTCGCCGCGAGCTTGCTCGGGCGACATGTAGCGCGGAGTACCCACCGCCAAACCGCGCGCGGTCACCACGCCGGTCGCATCCGCGATCTTGGCGATGCCGAAATCGAGCAGCTTCACGCCACCACCGCTGACCACGAACACGTTGGCCGGCTTCACGTCGCGATGAATGATGCCGATCTCGTGGGCGGCGCTCAGCGCTTCGAGCACGGAGGCCGCGACATTCACGGCTTCGAGCACGTGAAGGCGGCGCTTTTGCCGCAAAACCTCGGCGAGGGTGGCGCCATCGAGGCGCTCCATGACGTAGAAAGGCACGCCACTGCCCGAGGTGCCCGCGTCCGTGACATTCACGATGCTGGCGTGTTGCAGGCGAGCCAGCGCCCGCCACTCGTTCCGCAGCCGCTGGACGAGATCATCGCGCCGAGAAAGCTCGCGCAACAAGGCTTTGAGTACGAAACGCTTGCCGAGCTCGATGTGCTCGACCTCGTACACCGAACCCATCCCGCCGACGCCGATCAAGCTAAGGACTCGGTAGCGCGTGCCGGCGATGACTTCGCCGTCTTGGAATTCGCGAAACTCGGTCAAGTTGCTTCCTCGGTCGCGGACGGAACGACCGCTTGCAGTTTGGAGCATATCGGTGAGGACTCCTCGCGTCGAGCAAGACGATGGCTGCAGCAGCAGCCCGGGCACCCGAGCCAATCGGCGCGCGGCAGCCTGCAGTTGCGCGCGCAAATATCTTCGGATCTAGCTGAAATAACGCTGAACGGATGCCCACGCGCCGATCAATGGGGAGCATCGGGCGAGACGAATTGCCAAATAGCGACCGCGGTCATCAGCAACGACAGCAACAAGTTGCCGCAGCCCAGCACCAGGCCGGCCGTCGCCATCCGGCGCCCACCAACGGTTTGCGGGTGTTCGCGGGCCGCTTTACGGCCGAGCACCCCGGCGATAATCGCCGGGATGCCTGTGAAGGGCCCTAAACAGAGCAAGATCCCACACACCAGGGCGATGACCGCAGCCATGCTCGCCGGCGCCTTCTCACCGCGCGGCAAGCCGGTCGTGGGATCGATGGTCATCGCGTGCATGGCCATGGTCGCAGCAGAACCCGTGATCGGCTTGGCAGGCGGCGCAGGTGGGCCGTAGCCGCCTGAACCTGGCGGGCCGTAGCCGCCTGCACCTGGCGGACCGTAGCCGCCGGGCGGACCGTAGCCCCCGGGCGGACCGTAGCCGCCGGGTGGCCCTCGATAGCCACCGGGTGGGGCGCCAGGCGGACCATCGCCTCCAGGCGGCGCTCCCCCGCCCTGCGTCTGACGAACGCCAGGCGCTCGGCCTGCCAGCGGAATCGGCAAGAACATGCCTCGACGATAGTCGAATCGGGCAGCTCACGTCGAATGCAGAAGCGCGCCCATGATGCTAGCCTGCGCGCCGCTCATCATGGCCATCACTCGTGAAACGGTTCTACACGTCGCCAAACTGGCGCGACTCGAGCTCGGCGACAGCGAAATCGATCGCATGCGGAAGGACCTCGGAAACATCCTCGAATACGTAAACTCGCTGGCTGAGCTCGACACCGCTTCGGTCGCAGAGACGACGCAGGTCGCCGTGCTCGGCGCCCCGCTCCGGCCCGACGTGGTCGAACCGAGTCTGCCGAATGACGTGGCGCTGGCCGAAGCGCCGCGCAGTGCGGGTGGAGGGTTCGCCGTGCCGGCGTTCGTCGACGAATGAGCGAGATTCTCGATTTGCCGATCCCCGAGCAGGCTGCCAAGGTCAAAAACGGCGAAATCACTGCTCTTGCCCTGACCGAACGCGCGCTGCAACGGATCGAAACCCAAAGCGGGCTCCACGCATTTTTGCATGTCGGGCGCGAGGCCGCGTTGGCCGCTGCGGCCGCAGTCGATCGCAAACGCGCGAGCGGCGCCAGCTTGGGCAAGCTGAGCGGCGTGCCGATCGCAATCAAAGACGCGCTGTGCACGGCGGATGCACCCACCACCTGCGCCTCGAAGATTTTGACCCGGCGCAACGCGGAAGGCACGGGCGGCTCGGGTGCAGAAACAGGCTGGCGTCCACCCTACGACGCCACCGTCGTAGCGCGCCTGCGCGCAGCCGACGCCGTGCTGGTGGGCAAGACGAACATGGATGAATTTGCCATGGGTTCGTCCGGCGAAAACAGCGCGTTCGGCCCAATGAAGAACCCCTGGGATCCCACGCGCACCGCGGGTGGCTCCAGCGGCGGCAGCGCAGTGGCCGTCGCGGCCGGCATGGCCGCGGGCTCGCTCGGCAGCGATACCGGTGGCTCGATTCGCCAGCCCGCCGCGCTGTGCGGCATCGTCGGCGTCAAACCGAGCTACGGGCGCGTCTCGCGTTACGGTTTGGTCGCGTTCGCTTCGAGCTTGGACCAGGTGGGTCCATTCGCGCGTGACGCGCGCAGCGCGGCGCGCCTGCTGGAAGTCATCTCCGGTGTCGACGGGCACGACTCCACCTGCGCGGACGTGCCCGTCGGCGCGTACGAAGCCGCCTGCGAGCGCCCGGTCAAAGGGCTGCGGATCGGCATCCCCGAAGAATACTTCGGTGAGGGGTTGGATCCGGCGGTCGCGGCCAGCGTCAAGGCGGCAATCAGCGCGCTCGAGAGCGAAGGCTGCTCCGTTCACCCGGTAGCGCTGCCGCATACCAAACACGGCATCGCGACGTATTACATCGTGGCCACCGCCGAGGCTTCGAGCAACCTCGCGCGCTTCGACGGCGTGCGTTTCGGACTCCGCGTCGAACCGCCGCGCGGCGATCTGCAAGCCCTGTACGGGAAGACGCGCAACGCGGGCTTCGGGCCGGAAGTGAAGCGGCGCATCTTGCTCGGCACCTATGTGCTGAGCTCGGGCTACTACGACGCTTACTATCGCAAGGCGCAAAAGGCGCGCACGTTGATCAAGCAGGACTTCGATCGCGCCTTCGAAAAGGTGGATGCGATCGCCGCGCCCACGAGCCCCAGCACGGCCTTCAAGTTTGGTGAAAAAGCAGATGACCCGCTGGCGATGTACCTGGCGGACATCTACACCCTGCCCGCGAGCTTGGCGGGCATCGCGGGGCTGAGCGTGCCATGCGGGCTGGCCAAGGCCACTGCCACGCAACCTGCTTTGCCCGTGGGGCTCCAGCTTTTAGCGCCCGCGTTCGAAGAGGAGCGCCTATTCACGTTGGCCGCTGCGGTCGAACGGCTCACCTCACCGGGCGGTCCCGCGTTGCCTCCTCGCTAGCAGCAGCATCGCTTGGACCCGAAATCGGAATTGCAGCTCGAAGTCGCAGCCGCGGAGCCCGAGCACGCGAGCGCGCTGCTGGCGCTGTTCGACCGCACGGGTACGCCCTGTCATTGTCAGTACTGGCATTTCAGCGGCGACAAGAATGCTTGGCTCGATCGGTTGTTCCACGCGCCAGAGCAGAATCGCGCTGCGTTCGTCGAAAGCCTCGCCGCTGCTCAGGGTGAGCTGCGAGGGGTCGTGGCGCTGCATGGGGGGCAAGCGGTGGGCTGGCTGAAGCTGTGCCCCGCCGAGCGCGTGCAAAAGCTCTACGATCAGCGGCTCTATCGAGGCCTGCCGGCGCTCGCGGGTCAGCGTGAGGGTGTACTCACCATCGGTTGCCTGCTGGTCGATGAAGCGGTTCGACGACGCGGCGTGGCCCGCGCATTGGTCGCGCAGGCGGTCGTGCTGGCAAAAGCCCGAGGGGCTCGCTGTATCGAAGCTTTTCCGCGCCGCTCGGAGCAGGCCGGGCCGGCCGAGCTTTGGACCGGGCCCTTTCGAATTTTCGAGCAAGCGGGGTTTGAGATCATCAGCGATTTCGCGCCTTATCCGGTACTTCGCTACACCGTTGCTGGAATCCACTCATAGCCGGCAGTCCGCGCCCCGAGAGCACCACCCCGCCGAGCAACGCTGCCGAGTTGGTCAAGAAGTGCGGGAGGCCGCCGGCTGGCGCTTGGCTTTTATGCGCTGACCGCCCTATCTTGTGAGGGCCGTCTCGTCAGGGGCTTTCTGCAACGAGCTCCGACACCATCCCCATGAATCCGCTCCTGCGTCTGCAACGCCTAGACGCTCTTCACGTGCTGTCAGGCCGTCTGGCGAGCGACTCGAGCGGTGGCCTCCTCGGCGACTCGCTCGAGGTGCTGGTCGAGACGATGCGCGCCCGCGCGGCCGCCGCGTTAACCTTGCAGCCAGGGCTCGAATCGATCGCAGAGCGCGGGCTGGGCGAGCGTGGCGGGCCGGAGCTGATCGTGCTGCGGCGTGCGCTGAGCACGATCGCTCAACGCGCCCTGAGCACACGGCGCATGATCCTACTGGCCGACCTCGGTAGTGATCGCGAGGGAGTCGACGACGCGGGCGAGATCTTGGCGCTCGGCGCGCGCACCGCGCTGGCCGTCCCAGTCCTACTGCGCAACGTCGCATACGGCGTCTTCGTGCTCCTGTTCGACGATGCCACACGGCTCGATCATGAGACGGAACGCTTCGCGGCGACCGTCGCCAACCTGCTGGCGGTAGCGCTCGAGCGCGAACAAACCCGCGCTATTCCTGCTCCGAGCAACGACGATCTGGCCGAAGCCAGCCACATGGCCAGCCTTGGTTTGTTGACGGCGAGCGTCGCCCACGAGTTGCGGGGTCCGGCGGGCGCGATGCTGCTCCAGCAAGAAGAGCTGGGGCGTCTCGTCGAGCAAGTGAGCGCGCTCTCCGACGCGAGCGATCCCAACATGTCGAGCGCTATCCGCGAGCTGGGTGAGGTGTCGTCGGACATCCAGACGGCGGTGGCACGCATTCGAGACACGGTGGAGCAGCTCTCGCTGGTGTCCCGCCGAGAGCTCTCGCCCGAGTGCGTGGACTTGGTGACGATCGTGAAAGAGGCGCTCGCGATCGCCACTCCGCACTTGGAGCGCCGAGGCATCACCCTCACCCACAGCGCCGACGACTCCGTGTACACCGTGGGCCGCCGCGACAGCCTCGGTCAGGTCGTGCTGAACTTGGTGTTCAACGCGGCCGACGCGGCCGAAGCCAGCGCGCAGCCTCAGGTCTGGGTGCGCGTGCTGGCCCGTGGCGAGCAACTCGCGCTGCTCGTCGAAGACAACGGCCCGGGCATTCCGGCCGGCGCGGTGCAGAACATCTTTCGACCGTTCTACACCACCAAACAGCGCGGTCAGGGCACGGGGCTCGGCCTAAAGATCTGCAGCGATGTGGTCGCGGCTCACGGCGGGCACATCGAAGTTCACGATCGCGTCGGCGGCGGCGCGTCATTTCGCGTGCTGCTCACGCGCGTACAAGAGGACAGCGGGCTGATTCCGCTGATGCCGATGCGCGCGCCGAAACAGCGCATGCTCGAACCGAAGCCGCGGCAGGTGTTCGTGGTCGATGACGATCCGGTGTTCACGCGGTCTATGCGCCGCGCGCTGAAACCGCACCTGGTGCGCACCGCTGCCGCCGCCTCCGAAGCGGAAGTACAGCTCTTGGATCCAGCGTACACGCCGGATTTAGTACTGTGCGATGTGTTCCTGCCCGGTCGCAATGGCGACACATTGCACGCGCGCATCGCGGCGCGCCGACCCGAGCTGGCCAAGCGCTTCGTGTTCGTGACCGGAGGCGCTCTGGGCCGTGCGGAAGCCGAATACCTCAAAAACTGCGCTTGCCCCACGCTGTTCAAGCCAGTCGAACTGAAGACCGTCAAAGACTTACTCGAGGACGACGAGCCCGAATCCACGCCCTCGGCCTCCGTGCGCACGCTCAATTCGCCCGCCAGCGGCGGGCGACGCCCTTCATCGTCGAGGCCCCCGGCCGCGCCGCCCTCGACGCGCCGCTAAGCGCCTAACCGCTAGCGCACGAACCAGAGGTAAAGGGGCGCTCGCGCACCAGCTACGCACCTCGCAGGCACTCGAAGTTGCCGCTCAGCGCCAGCCGGGAACGGACACGATACCAATGCTGACGCCCACGAATAGACCAAACAGCGTCTCGCGCGGGGTGGCCACTCGTTCGGCAGAGAGCTCGTTGACCAGCGCTTCGATCGACGTCGCTTTGGCCGCGCGTTCGAGCGCGCGGCGCTCGGCCAGCGACAGGCCGAGCTTGGTAGGGTCGACCCGCCGCGCTTGGCCGCGGTGTACGGGCAGCTTGCTGGCGCGGGCGAACCACAACGCGATCTCGTCTTCGGTATACGCCTCGCGGATGGCGTGCGTGACCAGGGCGGGCATCAAGGCGGGCGCTTTGACCTCGAGGTGCAGCTCGCGAACGCCGGGCACGAACCAAAGCGTGCCGTCGTTCCACCCAAAAAGTTCGATGAAACGCGCCTCGACTTGCTCCACCAGCTCACGCAAGAGCGAGCTGGCGCGGACGATGCCGCGCGCCACCAACTCTTCACCGAGCGAGCGCTGAGTTTGCTTGCAAGTGTTCAGCGCGTCCGTCAAATCTCGCTCGGTGATGCGTTCGGCGCGCAGTAGGCGCGTGCCGAGCAGCTCGGCGTGTTCGGTCGAGCGCGCGGCGCGCAGCTCGCCCTCGACGAAATAAAAGTGCTTTTCGCGACGCTCGTTGCGGGCCACGAGCACGCCCGTCTCTTGGCGTGCCGCGACGGCATGCAGCACCGCCGGCAACGTCATGCGGTCCAGGGCGCTGCGCCAGGAGGCGGCGCGGGTGAGCGGTTCGCCGAAGCGTGGCGCGCGGGCGGCCGCTGGGGGCTGCTGAGCCGCTCGTTGCCCGGATTGCGCGGGCGAGAGGTTCGGGGGTTCGGTGGTCAGCCGCGAACTGCGCTCCAGGGCTTGCGCGGTCTGCCCCTGCATCAGGCGCTCGTGGGTACCGCTACGCGACGGCAAGATCCCCAAACTGGAGAGCCAGGGCACGATCTCCGAATCACCCAGATGGAGCTCGAGTTCACGAGCGATATCACGCAGCGCGACCGCGAACTCCACCGCATTTTGAAAACGCTGCGCTGGATCGCGTGCCAACGCCTTGCGCAGCGTGTTCTCCACCACCGGGGCCAGCTCGACCGCGTGACGATCGAGCACGCTCAGATTCGCCTCGTAGATGTTGGTCAGAATCTCGAATTCGTTCTGCCCAGAAAACAGCGGGCGCGCGAGTAGCATCTCCGCCAAAATGATGCCGACCGTGAACAAGTCACTGCGCGGATCGACGTCCGTGCCCATTACCTGTTCGGGCGACATGTAGCCGACCTTGCCCTTCAGCTCCCCCGGGTACGTCCGTCGGTCGACGAACTCACTGCGTACGATGCCGAAATCGCCGAGCTTGACGTCACCCGCGCGACCGATCAGCACGTTGCCCGGCGACACATCGCGGTGCACGATGCCGAGCGGCCGACCGTGTTCGTCTTGGGCGGCGTGGGCAAATGCCAACCCGCGCAGCACTTCGTGAGCCACGTGCAAGGCAATCGCGGCCGGAAAGCGCTCTCTGCGGGCCGACACCGAGCGCAGCAAGCGCGCGAGCGAAACGCCGTCCACGAACTCCATGGCCATGAACAGCTCGCCATTGGCCTCGCCAAAGTCGACGACCTGCACGATGTTGGGGTGACAAAGCGCGGCGCAAATGCGCGCCTCATCACAGAACATGGCGACGAAGCGCGCGTCTTGCGCGAGCTCGGGCAAAATACGTTTGACCGCAAAACGCTTGGCAAAGCCACGCGGGCCGGCCCGCTGCGCCACATAGACCTCGGCCATCCCGCCCAGCCCGAGACGATCGCCCAACAAATAGGGCCCGAGCATCGAGCCGGCGACAACCGAGGCTTGGGCCATCAGCACTCGAGTGTAATTCACGGGGCCCCCTCTGAACAGGAAACTCCTTGCAATTTCCCGGGCTCTAGCCATCACTCAGGCGAAGCTCCCACCTTCACCCCAAGTGACGGGCGCCGACTTCAGCCTGCTCGCCGCTTCACGCCCAATCGCTTTTTCAGTCGATGCACTCTAGGAATCGTGGGATTTTCGACTACTTTGCCAGGCACCGGATGGACCAAAGACACTTGTTGGAAAGGAGTGCCGGGTGAGTAACTCGCTTACATCTTCGCACTCACTGGCGCTCGCCGAACGCGGTCGCTTGGGCGCGCCTCCCACGCGCCGTCGCGTGGTTGCGATTACGGGCGCGGCCCAATTCTTGGGCAGTAACCTGATTGGGTTACTGGAAGAAGATCCCAACGTTCGCAAAGTCGTGTGTCTGGACACCGAGGCACCCGCTACCGCTGGCGCCAAATCACGAGTGTACAACGTCAGCTTGACCGAAGGCTTGGCCGAAGAGCGCATGGCCGAAATTCTGTCGGCCGAAGCCGTCGACGTCGTAGTCCATCTCGCGTTCCTCGATTCACCGACGCACTCCACGGCCTTCGCTCACGAGCTCGAGAGCGTCGGTACGATGCACGTGCTGAACGCTTGCCGGCGCACGAAAGTGCATAAGGTCGTGATGCGCAGCCAAACCCTGCTCTACGGCGCGCATGCCACGAACCCGAACTACCTCTCCGAAAAGCACCCGCTCCGCGCGCGGCGGACCGAGCCTTTCTTCGCCGACAAGATCGAGGCCGAGAATGAAGTGCTTCGCTTCGGTCGGCCTGGGCAAGGGCGCATCGCGACCGTGCTTCGCATCGCACCGATGCTGGGCCCCACGGTGGACAACTTCGTCACGCGTTACTTGAGCCATCGGCTCACGCCGACGGTGCTCGGCTTCGACCCGCTCTGGCAATTCGTGCACGAGGCGGACGCCGTCCGCGCCTTGCGCTTGGCTGCGCTGGAAGACGTGCCGGGCGTGTTCAACATCGTGGGCGACGGCGTATTGCCGCTGCGCACGGTGATCAAGCTGGCTGGGCGCACCACGTTGCCCTTGCCGCGCTCGCTGGCCTCCGGGTTCACGACTGCGCTGTGGCTGACGCAATTGGCGGAGGCTCCGCCCGCGTTCTTCGATTATCTGCAGTACGTGTGCGTGGCGGACGGCGCGTTGGCTCGTAAGGAACTAGGGTTCGAGCCGCTCTACACCAGCCGTGAGGCCTTGATCGACTACGCCAATGCGCAGCATTTGCGCGATGTCAGACTGCTTTCGGAGACGCCAGCGTGAAAAGGAAGGACAAACGGCCCAAGCGCGAGTCGAACGCGACCCACTCCGGGCGCTCACAGCCGCGCGCAGCCAAGACCGAGAAGCGCAGCGAGGCCCGCGCCAGCGCGCCGAGCCACGTGCGCGCCGACCAAAAGAGCCCTTCGAACCCGAAGCGAAAGGCACGGCGCACCGGGCGCAATCGCGAGCCCGCCGCAGCTCGGCTCGGCGAACGCCGGACACCCACCCCTCGCCTGTTGCCGAACGCGCCCCCGAGCGCGATCGACGAACGCACCGCGGTCGACGAAGCCGGCCTGAGCGATACCGATATCGTCTCGGAAGAGGCCTTTGAACTCGGTATCGGCGCGCGCATCGTGCCGCCGACCACCCAGTATGGGGAAGCCTTCGAGAGCATTCCGCCCGCTCCTCAAGAGCGCAAATCCGGCGATGTCGAGGCACAAATTCGCGCTCTCGAAGCGCGCCTCGACGGGCTGATTCGTCAGCGTCACTTTGCCGATCCCCCGGCCGAAGAGGGCGAAGCAGAGAGCGACAAGCCGGTCTCCGAGCGCCGCGGGGCGTTGGCCAAGACGGATTCGTCGCCGCCCGCCACGGTGGAGCCCGCGGAGCCTCCGATCCAAGATTTCATCTCCCGCAAGTGGGGTCGTTCGGCGCTGCGCAGCCGCTCCGAAGAGTTCGACGATTTCGGGCTCGATCCCAGCTTCGAACAACGCGTCAAACCGGTCGTCGAGTTCCTGTACCGGAGCTACTTCCGGACCACCGCAGAGGGGATCGACAACGTGCCGGCGGAAGGCCGCTGCATCGTGGTCGCCAATCACTCGGGCGCGCTACCGCTCGACGGTTTGATGCTGCGCGCGGCGCTGCGCATCGAGCACAAGCAAAAGCGCGATCTGCGCTGGCTCGCGGAAGATTTCGTGTACTACCTGCCCTTCGCGGGCGTGTTCATGAATCGCGTGGGCGCGGTGCGCGCTTGCCCGGAAAACGCCGAGCGCTTGCTGGAAAAGGAAGGCATCGTCGGCGTCTTCCCGGAAGGCGTGCACGGCATCAAGAAGCTATTCCAAGAACGCTATCGGCTGCAGCGTTTTGGACGAGGCGGCTACATTCGCTTGTGCCTGCGCATGCGCGCGCCGATCGTCCCGTGCGCGATCATCGGCGCGGAGGAGTCGAGCCCGCTCTTATATCGCCTGGAAGGCCTGACCGAGCTCTTGGGGCTGCCCTATTTCCCGATCACGCCCACCTTCCCCTTCCTGGGTCCGGCCGGTTTGCTCCCCGCGCCCACCAAATGGCGGATGCGTTTCGGGGAACCGATCCATTTGGACAACTACGGCCCCGAAGCGGCCGACGACCACGTCCTCGTCGGGCGTTTGTCCGAACGCGTGCGCAGCTCGATCCAATCCATGCTCGACAGTGGTCTGCGCGAACGCCGAAGCGTATGGTTCGGCTGAGGGCCCCGCGAAAGGTTAAGTCGGTCGATGATCGCGATCGAGGCGCCCGGCTGGCGAGGCGCGACGAAGGCGCATACTGCTGGTATGTAACTGAGGACAGCCGGGACGCATCGGCCGCGCGAATGCCCACGCGCATCAGCACCGTTTCGCGGCCATAGAGGGCGGGCGACAAAGCCAGCGAGCTCGAGAACGGCGTAGTGGAGTCGTGCGCGGGCGCCGGATAAGCATATTTGAAATCGTTCACGTACTCTTCGAGTCGTACGCTCGCGGGCTCGGGCAGCTGACCGCGGTTGATGTCGCGCCGAAACAGGTCGTAGCTTGCAGTGTCGACGTCGGCCCCAAAAGTGGATCGTGAGCCGTGACCACGAAGCCATTCGTGGGCGGCGCCTCGGCCGGAGTCGTCGCGGACGACTCCGACGAGTCCGACGACGGCTGCACCGTCAGCCTCGGTCCAGCGGCGCCAGTGTTGGCGGAACTCCCCCCGCCGCGGAGTAGGTCGGCGGCGGTTGATTGCTGGCCGCGTTACCGCTGCTCGTGTCGGTCGGCGTTGCTGCGCCGCGCGGGGCGCTCGCACCGCCGTCTTGTGCGCTCGAGCTGCACGCGCTCTGCGAGATCAGCAACGACCCGAGCCAGATCCCCACCAGGACTCCCCCAACCCGAATTGCTTGATGGACTTCACCTCCCCCCTTACTAGGCAACGTCCGTGCCCAGCGCACGCTGCGCCGAATGCTCAATCAATTCGGGAGGCATCGCGAATCGGAATGAAAGCCAAAACCGCCTCGCAGATCATGCTGTGCCAGGCTGAGCCAACTCGCTCTGCGGCTGGTATTCGCACGCTTGACTCGGTATGACGCCTGCGAAAGCCGCTCGCATTCCCTTCACGAGGCCCAAGCCAAGATTCATGACTCGAGTTCCGGACGGAGTGCTGGTCGTCGACAAACCCGGCAAGGCGACCAGCCATGATATCGTGGCCCAGGCGCGGCGCGTGTTCGGCACACGGGAAGTTGGGCACGCGGGGACGCTCGATCCGATGGCCACCGGCGTGTTGCTGCTGTTGTTCGGCGAAGCCACCAAGTTGAGCGGCTTCTTGACCCGCGATCGCAAGCGGTACCGCGCCACGGTCTGCTTCGGCCGCGCTACCGACACACTCGATGCGGATGGCCAAATCACGGAAGAAGTCAGTCTGGCACCGGGGCACCTGAGCGGCGCGGCAATCGAGGCAGCGTTCGCGGTGGAGCGGGCTCGCCGCCTGCAGATCCCTCCCGCCGTGAGCGCAATCAAGGTCGACGGACGGCGCTCCTACGCGCTGGCCCGCGCCGGCAATGCCCCCGAGCTCGAGGCGCGCGAAGTCCAAGTCGAGCGATTGCTGCTCATCGAGCGCTCGGAACAGCAGCTGGTGCTCGAGGTCGAAGCCTCCAAGGGCTATTACGTGCGCGCGTTGGCCCGAGATTTGGGAGCTTCCGTCGGTCTGCCCGCGCACCTCGGAGCGCTTCGGCGTTTGGCGAGCGGCCGCTTCGAATTGGCCGACGCCGCTCCGTGGCCGCTCGATCCGACTCTGCCACTGCTCGCGACGGCGGAGGCCGCACGGCGCGCCTTGCCCAGCGCGACTTTGAATCAGAGCGGCGAGCGACGCGCACGGCTCGGCCAGAATGTCGAGCTACCTGATTTCAGCGCGCCCTCGCTCGCGCCACTGCTGGAAACGGTGGCCTGGTTTGGGGGCTCGGGAGAACTGATCGCCCTGGGTCACGAACGGAGCCCGGGAGAGTTTCGCGTGGTCCGAGGCTTTCGACAGATCGCGGGCTAACACCGGCGTCAGCGCACCTTCACACAGGCGGCGAAGCCGCGCCCTTCCAGCCGGTCCGCGATTTTTTGCTGCCAGCCCAGCGCAGACGTGCCCGGCGGCAGCTCGAGTTCGACGCTGACGGCGCGCTGTTCGGTATGAACGACCAAGGTCGCACCAGCCAAGGCTCCTTCCGACAGCTCGATGCGAGCGCTGCCCTTGCGGCGATCCCCACCCCACGCTGCGCGGCGCGCCAACCCGGTGAGTAGGTTCTGCAGATCTTCACGCATCGGCATGGCTGCCGGCGCGCTGGGCGCCACGGGATTCGGTTGGACGGATGAGCTCAACCCGTGATTCACCGCCAACTGGCAGAACAAGGAGTCGAGCGGCGGCTCGGCGGGGGGCTTCGCCTCCGGGTCCGCGGGGGCCTCAAGGTGGCGGCGAGCGTGCCCTTGAGCCACAGGAACGGGGGGATCGGCAGCGGTTTGTGAACCGAACAAATGGGCTGCCCGAGACGCCGGCCCAGTGACCGAAATAGGGTCACTGGGCGAGCGGTGAAGGAGCGTTCGAAAGGTCACCGAAGCGCCGGTTCTCACTCGGTTATCTACTGGCCGGCCGCCATCTGTCCGGACGACCGGACTCACAGCCCGCGGGGCACTCACTTCAGCCATGCTCCAGGGTCGGTCAGCGTTGGCACGGGTTGCGCGCCCTGGGGTCGGTCCGCTAAGTGATCAGCAGGAGGCGGGTGCGATACGCACCCCACGACCTTGGATCCTGCCCCACCATCACGAATACTCCACCTACTGATTGCCGCGCTGCCTGCCGTCTTCGCTGCGGTCTCGGCCGCCGCGAGCTGGGCAATCACCACGCTCTCCGCAGCTCGCCGCGCGGCCTTGCGCGATACGCTCGAAGGCGGCTCACAGCGAGCCCTCGACCGGTATCTCGAATCTGGGCCGGTGATAGAGGCGCGTTGGCTAGTGATCCGTACCATCGGGCTGGCCACGAGCGCCCTGCTCGTCGGGCGCCAACTGCCCGACTGGCTGGGAAATTGGCTGCCCGTCGTGGCAGCTATGATTACGCTGTTCGCGTACGCATTGCCGAGCGAGATCGCGCGCGGCCTCGTGGCGCGCACTGCCGAGACCACCGCGCCCATCTTGCTGCAGGTGCTACGGCCGCTGGAATTGCTCGCGGCGCCGATCGCCGCACCGATCGCTTGGGCCGGCCGCGTCGTGGGCAGCTGGGTCAGCCCCGCCCCCGCCCCCGCCCCCGGCGTGACCGAGACCGAGGTGGAGCTGATCGTGAACGAGGGCGAGCTGAACGGCTCACTCGGCCACGATCAGTCGGAAATGATCCGCAACGTGCTCGACTTCGGCGACGCCACCGCGGGCGAGCTGATGATCCCTCGCCCGCAAGTGACGGCTTTCGACATCGGGACGCCGATCGAGGCCTTGTTCAAACTGATTGTCGAGAGTGAGCACTCGCGGTACCCAATCTTCAAGAACACGATCGACAACGTGGTCGGCGTGTTACACGCCAAGGACCTGCTTCGCCATGCCTCGCTCGGCAAGCCGAGCGACGTGCGCATCGAGTCCCTGCTCCGCCAGCCGGTGGTGTTCGTGCCGGAGAGCCAGCTCGCCACCAGCGTGCTCAAGGACATGCGCTCGCGGCGCCACCACATGGCCGTCGTGATCGACGAATTCGGCGGCTTCAGCGGGATCATCACGCTCGAGGACCTGCTCGAAGAAATCGTGGGTGATATCCGCGACGAGCATGACGTCGAAGAGGCGCCCATCGTCGATGCCGGCGACGGCAAGATGATGGTCGATGCCAGCGTCTCGATCAGCGATCTCAGCCGCTACCTCGGGGCCGACCTGCCCGAAGATGGCGACTATCACACGCTCGCCGGCTTCATCGTGGCCGAACTTGGCCGCGTGCCCGAACCGGGCGCTAGCCTGCGCGCGTTCGGCCTAGACTTCGTGGTGCGCGAAGCCGATGAGCGCCGCGTAGTGAAGGTCGAGATCAGCCGCGTCCCCGCGCCGGAGTCGATCACCCCGCGCTCGGCCTCTCGAATCACGGCTGCCTAAAACCCGAGCCCCGTGCCGGAGCTGAATCTCGGTGCGCTCCCGGGCCCCCGCCGAGATTTTTTGATGGTCGCCAGTCGCGACCCAACCGTCTCAGCCTTCGGCGTCTGATTTCGGAGCCCAGAGGAGACTCACCGCCAAACGCTGGAAGATCACAGGAGCTCTTGGGGTGTCGCTCGACACGGCCGATGGCGGTACGAGACGGGAACCCCATGGCCCGCGAGGTGCGATGCGGGAACGCGAGCGCCCATTCTCGGCTCTTGGCCCGCACGGACAACGGCGGAGACTAGGGCATAGCGACGCCACAAAAGGCAATCGGCCAGCGGAGTAAACTCCACTGGCCGAGATTCTGCGCGAAGGCAACTTACGGCGTGGCGGCGCCGATTTGCTTGAGCTTCTTCGCGAGCGCTTCGCCAGCGTCCAAGAGCCCGGTCTTCTCTTCGCCGGGGTTCTTGTTGCCGCGCAGGACCTCTTCCAGGTCGCCCAGCTCGCGGCGCAGGGTGGTGACCACGCTGGTCGAGCAGACCGACGCTTGGGAGGCGGGGTCGACCGGGATGAACAAGCCGTCTTCGCTGATCGGGTTGCCGCTATTGTAGCGCTTCAGGACGGCTTGCTTGTCACCCACGGGGATGCGGATGTCGTCTGGCCACTTGGGCTTGTCACCGTCCTTCGCGAAGAAGGGGGTGGGCACGGGCTGCATGGTTGCCCACGGGCCACCCGGGCCATTGCCGAGCACGACGGACCAGCGAACTTGCGGCTTGGTTTGACCGGCCAGGAAGTCTTGCACGGCCTTCTTGTTGCCGGACAGGACGTTCTGCAACTTCTCTTTCTGGTCGTTCACCTTGTCCACGACGGTCGAAAAATCGATCAGCATGGACAGCGTGGCGCCGTTGAAGCGACCAATGCCCTTGCCGTTCAAGTCAGCGGCCGTGAACGGCAGATTGATGCCGCCCAGCTTGGACACTTCCTCGTCGGGGAAGGTCGCTTTACTGAGCTTCTCTTTGGCTGACTTGAGCACATCGGCCAGCTCGACGGCCTTTTTGGAGGTCGCTTCGACCTTGGCCGTGAGCTCCGTGGCGCCCACGACGGCGGCCTCAGCCGCCTTGTTGCGCTCGCTGATGCCACCGCCGGCGAAGCCGAGTGCAGCGCCGATACCTGCCGTAATCACGCTCAAGATCAGCACCTTCGAGCGGCCCGACTTCTGAGCGCGGCGGAACTCGTCATCCATCTCGATTTGGATGGTTTGCGGCTGGGCGCGCACCGGGGCGGCCTGTGGCGCCATCGCGCCGTACGGATTGGAGGCGTCGACCCGCGGCACAGCGGCGGCGGCCTGGGGCACCGAAGCAAAGGGCGGCGCCGGCACGCGGCTCGGATTGGCAACTGGCACGGACGGCCTGGGCGAGCCCACTGCGGCGGGTGGCGGAATCGAACCGACCGCTGGCGAGCTGACGGTCTTCTTTCCGAGGCGTGACTTCAGATCGATCTTTGGCTTATTTTCCATCGGAGACTCGTCAGTGACAGGAACTAATTGCTGGAAATGAGCGGGAAAATGGCTATCCGCCCGCTGGCGACCGGCCGGCACACTAGCGGCCCGCTTCAATGACGGCAAGCTTCAAAATCAGCTGCAGTGCACATCATCGTTTTGTTCTTGCTCGCGCCGTCCGCAATAGGCCGCCTACACTATAGGTTTAGCGCAGCACCGCAGATCAGGCACCGAAACCATTGACCGACTGAGGCGTGGGTGCAACGCTTCGGGCGGTGAAAACGCGCGTCGTGGTCGTCGATAACTACGACTCCTTTACGTACAATCTGGTCCAGTACATCGAGAGCCTCGGCGGGGAGTGTGATGTGCGCTTGAACGACCGCGTCTCGGTCGAGCAGATCCGCGAAGCCCGACCCGACGGAGTGTTGCTCTCCCCGGGCCCCGGTAACCCCGACGAAGCGGGCGTCACCTTGTCCGTGATCGAGCAGCTCGCCGGCACCCTCCCGATCTTCGGCGTGTGCTTGGGTCATCAGGCCATCGGCCAGGCCTTTGGCGGCAAAGTGATTCGCGCGCCCGAACTGATGCACGGGAAGACTTCCGGCATCGAGCACGACGGGCGCACCATCTACCAAGGGTTGCCCTCCCCCTTCGAAGCCACGCGCTATCACTCGCTGATCGTGGAAGAAGCCAGCTTCCCCGAAGCGCTGGAGGTGACCGCGCGCACGAAAAAGGGCGAAATCATGGGCCTTCGGCACCGAAAGTTCGCGGTCGAGGGCGTCCAATTTCATCCAGAATCGATCCTCACTGATCACGGCTTGCGCCTGATCGAGAACTGGCTTTTATCGCTGTGAGCGCTGAAGTACCCAAATTCAACGAGGTTTTCGTAGAGATGACCGGCCCTGGTGGGCTCTCGCCGGCCACCGTGCGCCGGGTGTTCGACGCGATTTTCGCGGGTGCCTGGAGCCCAGCCAGCATGGCGGGCTTCTTGATTTCGCTCCGCCACACCGGCAATGAAACCGCCAGCGTGATCGCCGCCGCGGCTCGCGCCATGCGCGCGGTGATGATCCCAGTGGCGCACGATTTCCCGGTGCTCCTCGACACTTGCGGCACGGGCGGTGACGGCTCGGCCAGCCTCAATCTGTCCACGGGTGCCGCGCTGATCGCCACGGCCGCGGGGGTGCCCGTAGCCAAGCACGGCAATCGCGCTGCCACCAGCCGCGCCGGTAGCGCTGACGTACTCGAAGCGCTGGGTATCCCCCTCGACGTGGCGGGCGCGCGCCAGGCCGAGGTCTTGGCAGAGGCGCAAATCGCCTTTCTTTTCGCGCAAGCGCACCACCCTGCGATGCGCCACGTGATGCCCGTGCGGCGCGAGCTCGGCGTGCGCACGTTGTTCAATTGCCTCGGTCCGCTCGCCAATCCTGCGGGCGCCACACACCAATTACTGGGCGCCTTCGACGACGGCATTCGCCCCGTGCTCGCGGGGGCGCTGGCTGAGCTCGGTACCAAGCGTTCTTGGGTCGTGCGCAGTGAAGATGGCTTGGACGAGATGAGCCCGTTCGCGGCCACGCGCATCAGTGAAGTGGTCGCGGGCAGCGTGCGCGAATTCAGTCTGACTCCGGAGGACTTCGGTTTGCCGCGCAGCCCCGCGGGCGCGATTGCCGGCGCCGATCCTGCCCACAACGCGCGCGTGCTGGAAGCCATCTTGAACAACGAAGCGCACCCCGCGCGCGACGCGATCCTGCTCAACGCGGCCGCGGCTCTGGTGGTCGCTCTAGAGCTGGAACCCAAAGCCGCCACCCAGCGCGCGCGCGCCGCGCTCGAGTCGGGCAAAGCCGCCGAAGCTTTGCAACGCCTGCGTCGCGCCGCTAATGCTCGCCGCAGCGAGCCGTCGAGCTAACCACCATGGCCCGCCAAACTTCCGGGGTTCTTGCCCGCATCCTCGCCAAGAAGCGGGACGAGCTGCCGGCCTTGCGTGCGCTGAAATTGCCGGCCGCGCCGGGCCCGCGCGCGTTTTCGGTGCGCCGCGGCTCGCACGGCCTGAAGCTGATCACCGAGATCAAGTTTCGTTCTCCGTCGGCGGGCGCGCTGTCGACCGCGTTGTCGGTGAGTGAGCGCGCGCGTGCCTACCAGCGTGCGGGGGCGAGCATGATCAGTGTGCTCTGTGACGAGACCTTCTTCGACGGCGCCTACGCACACTTGGCCCAAGCACGAGCGGCCTGTGAGCTACCGCTCTTGTGCAAGGAATTCGTGATTGACGAAAGTCAACTCGACGCCGCCGTCGCCTACGGCGCAGACGCCGTACTCTTGATCGTGCGCTGCCTAACCGAAGAGCGATTGCAGGAGCTGACGCTCGCTGCGCGCGCGCGCAAGCTGGAACCCTTCGTCGAAATCGTCAGCGACGAGGAGTCCAAAATGGCGGTCGGCGCGGGCGCTACCCTAATCGGCGTGAACGCGCGCGATCTGGACACGTTGGTCATGGACGCCGCACGCCCCGCGCGTCTCCTGGCCGAGCTCCCCGCGTCGGTCACCCGTGTCCACCTGTCGGGCATTGCCCGGCCCGAAGACGTCCAACGCGTCGCCGACTCGCCCGCGGACGCCGCGCTGATCGGCGAAGCGCTGATGCGCGAGGATCAGCCCGAGGCCCGGCTGCGCGAACTGGTGGCCGCGGCGACCCCCCTCTGAGCGAAACTCGCCCGCCAGCGCGGCCAGGGTTACGCTGCGGTCGTGACGCTCGATGGCCTGGTCGAAGCCTACCTGAACCACCTTCGGGTCGAGCGAGCGCTCTCGCCGCGCACGCTCGAGGCCTATGGCCGCGATTTGAACAAACTCCTGACATTCGCCGAAGAATCCGGGGTCAGCCGGGCCGAGGCCGTCGATTTGGGCACGGTCAGCGGTTGGCTCAATCGCCTTGCCCTCGATGGCCTGGGCGCGCGCAGCGCGGCACGCCACCTCTCGGCGGTGCGAGGGTTCATGAAATTCCTGCTACGCGAAGGCGTGCTCAGCGCGGACCCGACCGAATTGTCTGCGCGGCCCCGCTTTGGCCGGCGCCTGCCGCGCACCCTCAGCGAGGCAGACGTGCTGCGGCTGTTGGCAGCGCCCGACGTCTCTACCCTACGCGGCTTGCGCGACCGCGCGATGCTGAGCGTGACCTACGCCGCCGGGCTGCGCGTGAGCGAACTCGTGGGCCTGACCCTGGGCGACCTGGATCTGAAACGCGGGGTCGTGTCGGCATTCGGTAAGGGCGGGAAGCGGCGCTTGGTGCCGCTCGGAAACATTACTCTCGATCACCTGCAATCGTATTTGGCGGCGCGCGCCGAACCCGCCAACGGCGGCGCGGCGCGCCGAGGGAAAGCGGGGCCTGACGTGATCTTTCCGTCGCCGCGCGGGGGCCCACTCACGCGCCAAGGTTTCTGGAAAATCGTTGGCCGCTACGCGCGCGGAGTTGGCCTGCACGGCCGCGTCTACCCGCACCAGCTTCGGCATTCATTTGCGACTCATTTGTTGACCGGCGGTGCCGATCTGCGGAGCGTGCAAACCATGCTCGGGCATGCCAGCGTGACGACCACCGAAATCTACACCCACGTCAGCGGTGATCACGTGCGAAACGCCCACCGCCGTTCGCACCCACGCGCTTGAATCTGTGCTACGAAATACCGGTGTTTTTCTCAGTCCACGAACCTCGCACCGTTCGCACACCGGTAGTCGTCGAGGTTCCGCACGCCGGGCTCAGCGTCGATCCAGAGTCGATGGCGACGTTGATCGCGCCCACCCAATCCCTGGGGCGCGACGCGGATCTGTTCGTGGATGATCTCTACGCGGACGCACCAGATGTCGGCGCGACGCTGCTCGTGTCGCACGTCAGTCGCTACGTGTGCGATCTGAATCGCGCCGAGACTGACGTCGATCCGCTCACGGTCGAAGGTGGCGCCGCGCGTTCGGCCCCACACGGGGTGATCTGGCGCGTGACGACCGACAATCGCCCCGCGCTGCTGCGGCCGCTGCCGTTTGCGGAGCTCGAGCGGCGGCTCGTGCGCATCTACCGCCCGTACCACCAGACCCTGCAGGCATTGCTCACGAAACGGGTGGCCGAGTTCGGCTTCGCGATTCTGCTCTGTGGACACTCCATGCCCAGTCGCGGGCGCGAGGGGCACATCGATCCCGGCCGCGAACGCGCCGACGTCGTCCCCGGTTCGCGGGGCCGCAGCACCTGTTCGGAACAAGTGCTGCGCCTGGTCGATCGCCAGGCCGCTGCATTCCGCTTCAGCGTCGCCCACGACGAGCCCTACCGCGGCGGCTTTTCCACCTCGCACTACGGGCGCCCGAAAGATCGCGTGCACGCCATCCAAATCGAGCTCGCCCGGCGGCTCTACATGGATGAGCAGGCTCTCACTAAAAAATCCCGCGAATTCGAGAACTTGAGAGCATTCTGCCGAACCGTTACCGAAGCCCTCGGCGAGCTGACGCTAGTTTGAGTAAGTGACACTTGAACAGCCGGTCACCCTGAGCTAGGTTCCGCGCCCTCAATGGCCCGCAGTGAAATTACCGGCAAGCGCAAGCTCGCTGCTCACAACGTCTCGCACTCCAACATCAAGACCCCGCGCTGGCAGCACGTGAACGTGCAACGCCGTCGGCTCTGGGTTCCGGAGCTCGGGCGTCACGTCACCCTCAAGCTCACCACGGGTGATCTCCGCACGGTCGATAAGATCGGTCTGCTGGAGTTCGCCAAAAAGCACGGCGCCAAAGTCGCGTGAGCGTCGCTCGCCTCACGGCGAGCCACGGCTGACGACTCGCCGCGAGGCGAGTCGCGAAAGGCGGCAATCGTCCCGTTCGGGCGTTGCCGCCTGAACTCGTTTCTTGGCTCTAGTTCCGTGCTGCGCTCCACGCACCGCATGCTCTTGCGTGCTGAAGCCGTGCCCCTTCCGAGGCACGAGCGCGCTTAGCGGCGTTGGCTCACGACTTCGCGCGACACCGGATCGCGCGTGATCGACAAGCGTGGCGGGCTACCGAAGTTGAGCGAGCTTGCGCCGGGTTCGGCACACACTTCGACCGGCACACCGGCTTCGTTGCAGCGAACGGCGATCGGCGCAGGCGCAGGCAGCGAGCTGCCCGGAGCCTGGCGCGTCACGCCGCGCTGGGTGGGGACCGCGACGAACGGAGCAAGCAGCGCCAAGTCCTCGATTTCGAGCCCATCCGATGGGCGAAAATAGGCCACGGCGGCGAACACGCCGCGTACGTCCACCGCGCACACCACGGCGCCGATGCCGAGTTCAGCGGGCAGCGGTTCAGCCGAAGCGCTCTCAGACCAGGGAGCTTCCAAGAAATCCGAACCTGCCGCGTGCCGAGTGCTGGCCGCGTGATCCAGGTCGGTGAGACTGGTGAAGTCAGCGGGCGTGACCAGGCCGCCTTCGCTCGGGCCAGCCAAGCGCAAGAACGGCCGCGTGAAGGCCTGCTCCGAAAACGCGGTTTGCCCCAGGGAGCGCACCCGACCGAGGATCTCAGCGCGCCCATCTGCGCCCGCGCGTTCAGCGCGGAGGATGCCGTGCTTGACCAACGAACCGAGTGACTTGGCCCCGTCGTAGGCGTTGGCCACGGCCGCCGCGGCAACCGAGCCGGGCACTGCGATGCGAGCGGCCGGAGGGATGGTCTCTTCCGGCAAGAAGCCACGCGGGCGCTTGGTGCCGAGCCCGGGTTGACGCAGGCGTCCGTCGAACGCGCGACCTCCGGTCCCGATGCCGGCCACCAAGATCGTGAGCGGCGAGAGCAGCACGCCGGAGTAGCCGCCGGCCGCGGCAAAGAAACCAGCCAGCACAGCGCCGACGGCGGAGCCGCCTTGGCCGAGCTGCGCGATCGCCGCTTCTTCGGCGATCGGATCGTTGGACATAGCCAGTGCGCGTGCCCTCATTCCGCCAGCTCCTGACGCAGCAGCTTGGCGGCGTTCTCCGCGCCATGCCCCTCGATCACGACGAACGCCTCTTCGCGATCGGCAATCGCCTCGGCCACGTGAGTGGCCGCGCTGGATCGCAACTGCACGCCATCTCCGAGCGCCAAGAGACGCGTGTACACGCACTCGCCCAGGGGCGGCTCGGCGCGCGTCACGTCACGCACGACGGTGACACCGTGCTCAGCGGCAAACACTTCGATCTGGTCGTCTTCCCAAACGCCACGCGATTCCCAAGCCACGCGCCGCTCATCGTGCTCCACGGCTTCGAAGAGCTTGGCCAAGCGCTCGCGCATGCGCGCGCTCGGCCCGACTGCTGACGGCGTCTGAAGCAGCAGCCACTTGGCGGACAAGGCGTCGGCAATTTCCAGGGTGCGGCCGAGCTCGAGCTGACTCGATTCGAATTGCCCGAGCGTGCGCGGCAAAACGACGCTGAACGCGAACCCTGCGGGCACGCGCTTCTTCCAATCAGCGAGCTTGGCGCCGCGCGGCAAGTTGGTCGCGTCCGCGCGAACTTCGAGCATGTTGAAGCGCGACGCATAGCGGGCGATATCACCCTCGAGATTGTGTCTACCAACGAATAACTGCATGGGATCGAAAGTTACCTAGTTTGCAAAATGGAACCACTCGGTCGGGTGGCGCGAAATGAAGGTTTGCATCGCCAGGGCAGCGCGGGCGGCGGCCGACTGAAGCTCGCTTTGCGTGGCCTGGCGGGGCACCCAAATCGGCGCTTCAATCGAAAACTCGTACCGAAAATAGCCGAGCCGATGCGCAAAGATGGGCACCACGGGCGCGCCGGAGAGCGCCGCCAAACGGAAGGGCCCCTCGGGCATCGACTCTTCGCCACCGAACAACTCGACCGCGAGCGCACGGCCGCCGGGCGCGGCGCGATCGAGCTGGATGGCGACGACTCCCCCGCCCCGCACGTGGCGCAGCAACGGGATGGCATCGAGCGGGTGCTCACCGACGTGCATCACGCGCACGCCGCTGCGCTGTCTCACCGCGTCGTGCACTTTACGCGCTGCTTCGTCCGCTTCTGCCAACATGACCACGATCACGTCTGCGCTGAAGTCTTTGCTGAGTAAGCGCGCGGCAGAGTCCCACGGGCCGATGTGAGCCGTGACCAAGATCACGCCTCGCCCAACTTCCAGCGCCGAGCGCAGGTGCTCTCGGCCGATCAGCGTGAGCTCCGTGTTCTGGCCGTCACTGCGATCGATGCCTAGCGACTCGGCCAGGCACGAGGCGTAGCTGGTGAAGGTCTGCACGACGTCACGTTGCTCGGCCAGGAACGAGCGTTGCCCCTTCACGCGCCGCAAATTGCGGAGCACGCGCTGACGAGTTTCCGGCAACGCCAAAGCAAAGGCGGTGCCGAAGAATTTGGGGCTGTGTTCGATCACGAAACGGGGGCCAAAGCGCGCGCCAGCGTAGGCAAGGCGCCTCAAGAAAGCGCTGTCTGGACGGAGGGCGCGAGCCAATGAGCACGTTCCCGTGTCATGCCGAGGGCCCTGCGGCAAGCCCTGGGCGACGTTTTTCCGGGCTAGCGCTTGAGAAAGGGCCGAGAACACAGGACAGTCGGGCCATGGCGGGTGCGCGCGAGAACACGAGCGAGCCGGCGAGCGGTCTCGTGGGCACCACGACCGATACCCTTTATGACGGTGCGGTCAGCTTGCGCCAACCGGCCCGCGGGTACCGCGTGAACGTGGACGCGCTGCTCTTGGCCGCCTTCGCGGCGCACGGTCGGCGCGCGGATCTTGCGGTCGATCTGGGCGCGGGGGTCGGCTCGGTTGCACTCGGGCTGAACCACTTGGCCGCCGCGGCGCGCTTCGCGCTCGTCGAACGAGAGACGCCGCTGCTGGCGTTGGCCGAGGAAAACGCCCGCGCCGCGCACATGAAAAGCCTGGGGTTTTGCTGCGATTTACGGCTTGGCCTGCCGGAAGAGCTGCGACAAGCCGCCGATTTGGTGGTTTCGAACCCGCCCTTTTTCGATCCGGATCGCTCACGTCAGGGTCCGCACCCGGAAAAAGCACGGGCCCGCTTCGGCGATCTCGGCCCGTTCGTAGCGGCCGCCGCGGCCGCGCTCAGCGGCGCGCGCGCGCGGGTCGCGTTCGTCTACCCAGCGCGCGAGTTGAGCCATTTTTTGGCCAATGCCGAGCGCATGAAGCTGATCCCCAAGCGTTTACGTCTGGTGCACGCCGACGCCAGTAGCCCCGCGCGCGTCGCGCTGATTGAGCTGCGCCGCGCGAATCCCGGGGGTCTGGTCATTTTAGCGCCGCTCTTCGAATGGGCGGCAAAGGGCGTACGATCACCGGAGTTGGCGCAAATTCTGGCGGGCAAGCCCGCGTTCAGCGCTGACGGGAAAGCAAGCGATCGAAAATGATCGCCGCCGCCGCGCGCACGCTCAAATGATTGTAGCCGTCCTCCCGGCGCCCGAGGATGGAAGTGAGCCGAGCGTCGGCCCGGGCCGTGATTGCATCACCGAGCCCCCAACCGGTGCCAAACACGATCAGTACCGGCGGTCCCTCGAGCGCCAGTTCGGCGCGAGCTGCTGGGAAGTCCAAGAGATCGCCCGATCCCTTGGCACTCGTGACCCACAGCCGTGCGCCGTCGCCGAGTTCGGCCAAGGCGTCATCCAGAGTCGAGACGACGCGCAGCAAGCTGATCGCCGGAGTGCGGTCGGGGATCCGCCGCGCTCCCGAGCCGCTGATCCAATGCTCGCGCACACGCTCGGCGAGCAGCCGCTGCGCGGCGACGGGGTGCACGATGAACAGATCGCTCAGCCCGTAAGTGTGCGAGCTGCGCGAGATGTCGTGCAGATCCAAATTGGTGATGGCGCTGGTTACGACCGCGCGCTGGCGATCGTGCACCGGGTGATGCACCAAAGCGGCCGCGACGCGCCTCATGAGTTGCTCCCGCTCGTTCCCGTTGGCTTCGCGGGCCTGGCGCCATCTGGTAGCAAATCAGGGCGCCGCTCGCGCGTGCGCTCGGCGGAGGCGGTGCTGCGCCAAGCGCGCACTTTTTCGTGATCGCCGCTGCGCAAGATCTCCGGCACCTCCAAATCACGGAAACTGACCGGGCGCGTGTACTGCGGATACTCGAGCAGCCCGCCGCATTCGACGCTGAACGACTCCTCGCTGGTCGACTCCGCGTTGCCGAGCACTCCGGGTAACAAGCGAATGCAGGCTTCGACCACGCACATGGCGGCCACCTCTCCACCAGTGAGCACGAAATCACCGAGCGACAGCTCTTCGTCGACGAACGCGCGCACGCGTTCGTCGAAGCCTTCATACCGACCGCAAATCAAGATCAGGCTTTCGTGCATCGAGAGTGCGCGAGCCTTGGCTTGTTTGAAGCGCTCCCCTTGAGGCGTGAGCAACACGCGATGCGGTCGCGTGCTCGAACCGAGCGCTGCCTCCGCCGCTTCAATCGCGGCCACGGCGATGTCCGGGCGAATCACCATACCCGAGCCACCGCCATAGGGCGTGTCGTCGACGCTCAAGTGCTTGCCCAAGCCGTGCTTGCGCATCGGCTCGAGGTGCACCGCGAGCGCGCCCGACGCCACCGCGCGACCCACGAAGCTCAGCTCGAAGAACGATCCGAACAGCTCGGGAAATAGGGTAACGATTGCGATCTTCATCGCGAGCTACATGAGCCCGTCGAGTGAATTCAAGATCACCTGACGCGCGCCGATATCCACGCGCGAAAGCCACGGCTCCGCCAACGGCTGTTCGGCGCTCGTGCCATCGGCCAGGCGCAGCACGATGACGTCGACCGTGGGGTGTGACACAATGCCGGTCACTTCCCCAATTTCACCGTCGGGACCAAGCACCTTCACGCCGATCAGGTCGACCAGGTAGTACTCACCGGGCTCGAGCGGCGGCAGCACACTGCGTGGCACGCTGACCGTCGCGCCATGTAGAGCCTCGGCGGCGTTGCGGTCGTCGACGCCGCGCAACTTGACCAGGTAGGCCCTGGGCACAGCGCGCGCACGCTCGATCGCATAGGCCGTCCGCTGGTCCTTCAGCGTCAGCCAGATCTCGCTCACTTGCTCCAGCGCATCGCTCGACTCCCAGTGTGGAACGATGCGCAGCTCGCCGGTGATGCCGTGGGCCTTACTGACTCGCCCGACCTCGAGGCCCGGCGAGTCATCCGAGGGCTCACCCGCTCGCGACATCTGCAAGAGTTCGTTATCGGCGACGGACTAGTCGACGATGTCGAGATGAGCGCGCCGGCCGATTTTGGTCGAGGCGGCGGTCAAAATCGTGCGCATGGACTGAGCGGTCCGCCCGTCCTTGCCGATGACCTTGCCAATGTCGTTTTTGGCGACCTTGAGCTCGATCAGCGAATTGTGATCTCCCTCGATCTCGGTCACCTCGACGCTGTCGGGGTCGTCGACCAAGGCCTGGGCGATCGTTGTAATCAATTCCTTGAGAGCCATGACTCGGCGACTCCGGTTTCGGTCGGGCGAAAATGCGCCCGAGTAGGTGCAGGGAGGGGAAAATAAAGCGGAGGGAAAAGCACCTCGAACCGTGGAAGCACGCTCAGGGTTGAGCGGGCGCGGCCGGATTCTTCTTCAGAAGCTGGCTGAGCGTGTGCGACGGCTGAGCGCCCTTCGACTGCCAGTACTCGAGGCGCGAGCGATCGAGATTCAGCACGCCTTCGTTGGCGGGATGAAAAGTACCGATATTTTCGAGGTGACTACCATCACGCGGGTTGCGATGATCGGTAACGACGATGCGGAAAAACGGAGCCTTTTTCGTGCCGTGGCGGGCAAGGCGAATGTGAACAGCCATACTATCCTCGATTATTACGTGAAAGCCCGGACCAACCGAACGTTAGCACCAAGCGGCCCACCTGCCAGGCGGCGCGGTTAAACTCAACCGACCCCTGCAGGGGCTAAACATGAAGCGGGCGGGAACCTAGAGTAAGCCTCGCCGTCTGGTCAAGCGTCGTGGTAACTTGTGGGTTCGGAATGGCAGCGGGCAAAGACGAGATTGTGCGAGTCGCGCGTGAGGTGCTGGCACCTTTGGTCCAAGCGGACGGCGGCGACCTGTACCTGGTTTCCGTAGAGGAAACGGGGGTTTCGCTGCACGTCACCGGGCGTTTCGCCGGTTGCCCGGGCAACACCCTGGTGCGCCGCAGAGTTTTCGAGCCGCCGCTCGCGGCCGTGGTCCCGGGGATCATCCTGACATTGACGTCAGGTCCGCTGATCCCCGTCGGCGCGGCGCGCCTCGGCTAGGGCCCGCTCCTCCGGTTACTTCTTACCCTTGGCCGGGGGCTTCTCTTTTTCTTCGGGCTTGCCGGCGTAAGTGGGCGGGTGCGCGGTGGCGGCGGCGACGTCCTTGTCCATGGCGTGCAGATCTTCCGCCTTGTTCTTGCGGTACTGCGCGAGGTTATCGGCCACGGTGCGGTCGGCGTAGACCATGCCCAAGACGTTGCCGCGATCGACAGCGCGAATGGTCTTTTCCGGGTCTTTCCATTGCATCTCGTCGTACGGCTGGCCTTTGTCGTAGTCGGCGGGGACGAGCTTGCCCGGCACCCCGAAGCGCTTGCTCAAGATCTTCGTGGCTTCCGCGAAATTCTCGCCCAAGGTGCCGCCTTTGGCCAGCTTGTGCTCGTCGTACACCTTCCACAGCTTGTCGCTGAAGAAGAAGAAATGCCGCTCGGTGCCGCTGCGCAAGCGCAGGGTGGCCATGCTTTCGCCGTTGTTGTAGCTGTACTCACCCTTGAGCGGGGATTGGTCGACACCGGTCGGGATTTTGCCGAAATCGATGCGACCACGCCGCAAAATGCCCTGCTTGGTCTTCTGCTCGTCTTCGAGTGCCTGCATCTCGTTGCCGGGGTCGGCTTTCTTGAGCAGCGGCAGGTATTCGTCCTCGAACACCTTATCGTAGATCTTGGCGACGCCTTCCAAGGTGAGACCCCAATGCAGCCCCTTGGGCGAAAGGCCAGTGGCCTTCTCGATCACGCCCGCACCTGCAGCGGCAGGTTTGTCCTTGCCTTCGGCGACTCGGGGCTCGACGACCAGCGCCGACGATGCCATACCCAGCGCGAAAAGCGTGACGAACAGTCTCGGCCTCATTGCTATCCTCCGGAAATCCTTGAGCGTACTCGCCGCGTAGCGGCGCAAGAGCGTATCACTTGTCTGTCGAGTCACTCAAGCGAACAGTTCGACGAAGGTCGCGCCGAAATAAGTCAAAGGCCGTCGTCGTCACACGCTCACGCGCCGTGCTGCGCCTGTCCGCGCTCGGCGTGGCTGGCCTACTCGTGCTTGCCTGCGCGGGCTCGCCTCCGCCCTCGGACGCGTCGCACTTGCCGAGCTACGGCGCGGAAGATTCCGCTCTGCTCGACGACGCATTTTCCGGGCACTTGTTCGAGACCGCGTTCGTACCGGGCACCGCCGGAGATGACCCTCGCTTCGCAGACCGTGTGCGCGCCGCGCGTAGCATCTGGTTGGTCAAGGTAGCCACGCTCTCGCGCGAGGGCAGCTTGGGCAACAACCGCCGCTACGAGGTCACCTTGCGCACGCTCGAAGGCCTCGCCGGCCCTCCGCCCCCGGCTCAGGTTTCGTTGACCGTTTCAGGCAAAGACCCGTCTTTTCACTGGCTCGATCGCGTGGGCGGGGCCTGGGTCGGCCGCGAATTGCTACTGATGACGCGGGACTATCGCGTGGGCGAAGGCTCCGCGATGCACTTCCACGGCGAGCCCAACACTCCCGAGCTCCGGGCGCGCATCGGCAGCATCCGAGCTGCTGAGAGCGCCCGAGAACGTGCGGCGCAGACGTCGAAGAAGTGATACGCTCGAACGCGCAGCCACGCGTAAAGTAGAACGATATGCATTTTCGAAGTTCAGCCGTCGAGATCAAAGGGCCCAGCGAAATCGAGGCCATGCGTGAAGTTTCGCGGCTCGCCGCCGAAACCCTATCCGCTGTCGGTGAGATCGTCCGCCCCGGGTTGACGACAGACGAGATCAACACCTTCGTCCATACCCACACGCTTAGGCAGGGCGCGCGCCCGGCCCCGCTCAACTACAAGGGCTTTCCGAAGAGCGTCTGCACTTCGATCAACGAGGTCGTCTGTCACGGTATCCCGAGCGACCGAGTGCTGCGCGATGGCGATATTATCAATATCGACGTGACCCACGTCTATAAGGGGTTTCACGGCGACACCTCGGCCACCTTCTACGTGGGCAAGGTCAGTGATGCCGCCAAGCGCGTGGTGGAAGTGGCCAGGCGCGGCCTCGCGCTCGGCATCGCTCAGGTTCGGCCCGGCGCGCGCTTGGGCGACCTGGGCGCCGCAATCCAAGAATTCACCGAGGCACAAGGCTGCTCGGTCGTGCGTGATTTCGTGGGCCACGGCATTGGCCGAAAATTCCACGATGAGCCAAAGGTCGCGCACTACGGTCGCTGGGGTAAAGGCGAGCGCCTCAAACCCGGAATGACCTTCACCATCGAACCCATGGTCAATATCGGCGGTTGGGAAGTCGATGTTTTGGATGACGATTGGACCGCAGTCACCGCCGACGGCTCACTTTCAGCCCAATTCGAGCACACGGTGCTCGTGACCGAGACCGGCGTGGAGGTGCTCACCGAGCGCAATCGGCCCCTCGCCAATAGTGAAATCTTCCCGGAGTACTTCGGAGCGCCGTGAAAAGCTGCGGGCCGGTCGAACGACTTCTCATCGTTCGCAGGTGGTCCTTGACGGATTGCACGCGAGCCGATTAGGTTGCCGAGGGCTTTGCCCTAGGGACTCCGGTCCCGCTGCCTCCGACTCGAATTCCGGCTCGCAGGCGGCCCGGTACGAGGGAGCGCTCTGTGTTCGCTTGGACGGGCTGGGTACCGCTCTGGCCTGCCTTTTTACGTTTTCGCAACGTTTCCGCTGATTTCCGCGATGTCCGTCCGAAAGAAAGCTACTCCGAAGAAAGCCCGCGCGAAAGCGAAGGCCACCCCTAGCCGTCGCAAGGAGGCGCGCAAGCCGGCTAAGAAAAAGCCGGCCGCGAAGCCGAAGCGTCCGGCGAAGAAGAAGCCAGCTCGGGCCGCGACCAAGTCGCCTGCCGCGAAGAAGAAGCCCGCAAAGGCTGGCAACGCGCGTAAGGACGCAGAACGCATCATTCGCGAAAAGGCGCTCAAGGCCAAAGAGAAAGAGCGCGAGCAAAAAGAGCGCGAACGCGAAAAGGCCAAGAAAGAAGCCGAGCGCGAAAAGGCGGCCAAGGCCAAAGAGAAAGAGCGTGAGCAGAAGGCCAAAGAGGCCGAGCGCGCCCGCAAAGAGGCCGAGCGTGAGAAAGCGGCCAAAGCCAAAGCTGCCGAGCGTGAGAAGAAAGAGCGCGAGAAAGAAAAAGCGCGCGAGCTGAAGGAACGCGAGAAGGAAAAGGCGCGCAAGGAGGCCGAACAAAAGGCCGCGCGTGCCGCCGCACTGGCTGAAAAAGAAGCCGAGCGTGAGCGCATTCGCCGCGAAAAAGAGGCCGAGCGTCTGCAAAAAATTGCCGAACGCGACGCCGCGCGCGACGAAGCCAAGCGCCTCAAAGACGAAGAGAAGAAGGCCAAAGACGCGGAGCGTGAAGCCTACCGCAAGGCCAAGGACACCGAGCGCGAGCGCATCCGCGCCGAACGCGAAGCGGCGCGCCGTGCGCTGGAGGGCAAAGTGGCCCGCGCCAGCAAGCGCGCCCAGCGCGGGGATGGCATCGGTCGCGGTGTCACCACCCGCCAATACCGCCCGGACACGATCCCCAATCAGTCGGGCACTACGCGTCGCCACGAAGAGAATCAGCGCCTTCTCGGTGTGCGTCTGCCCGCGGAGATTTTACACGATCCGCCGCGGACCACGCATGCCCCGCAGCCGCCGCCCGCCGGTCCGCCGCAGCCTGCCCCCGCGCCTGCTCTCTCGGTCGAAGAACGTTGGGCGATCATCAATGAGCGCCTGAACGGTATGGACGACCAGTTCCAGCGCGAGTACCGCGAAAGCTTCGAGATGTCGTGGGTTTACCACGACAGCGCGCTGGAAGGCGTGGTCTACACCTTCCAAGAGCTGAAGACGGCGATCGATCCGAACATGAGCGTCGTAGCCGACTCCGGCCTACAGCCCGTGTGCGACGAGATCCGTCGGCATCGCCAAGCGATCGAATACGTGCGCGAGCTCTCCGAGAAGAAGCGCGTCCCGATCAACGTCGATACGATCAAGAAGATCTACTGCATCCTTCACCCCGAGGAAGGCGACGTAAAGACGGTCAAGTACCGGAAGGATATTCCGCAACACCGGCTGTACTTCCACGAATACGCCGCTCCCGATAAAATCGCCTACAAAGCGCGGCAAGTCATCGATTGGCTGAACGGCCCCGAGCCGAAGAAGCTGAAGAGCCCGATCCGCATCGCCGCGCGCGTTCACTACGATCTATTGCGCGTGTTCCCCTTCCCGCAAGACAGCGGCAAGGTCTCGCGCCTGCTGATGAACGTACTCTTGATGCGCGCCGGCCATCCTCCGGCGATCATTCACTCGACCGAGCGCCAGCGCTACTACGAGGCACTCAAAGGGCAGCTGCCGATCATCGTCTCGATGGTCAGTGAGTCGATCATGAATGCTCTGTTGAGCATCGAAAAGAAGATCGAAGATCACGACGCGACCAAATCGCGCTCGTCCGCTCCGCCCAAAGAGGGCGAAGAGAAGCCGGAAAAACCCGAAAAGCCGGCCTCCGCGATCGTCGCCGCCGCCACCGCTCGCGACGACGACTCCGACCTCTACCTCGACTCCGAGATGGAAGACTCGGACTCCGATTCCGACAGCGACTCCGACGGCGACTCCAGCGACGAAGACTGATCCCCGCGCGCCCCTCCCCCGTCCGTTCAGGGCGGGCGCGAGATCTTTGTTGATGGTCACGGGCGCCGTCGCGGCGCACTCAGCCTTCGGCGTCGCGCCTCGGCCCCTGAAAGTCGAACTCGAGGCGCTTCGACGAAGCGCGGGCTCGTTGGCGTCCTAGAGCACGCGAGCGTTTTCCGTGAGCTCGCCAAGATCGCCAAGTTTACCAAGATCGCCAAGAGCTAAGCGCGAACCTCAAAACGCGGCACCACATTTGAGAATGCGCTGAAATTTTTGGGTCAAAATTTCGCGCCGAACGCGAGATTGTCCACCGCAAAAAGCTCGACGGCTGGTGCAACCGACAAAAGCGGTGGGTGCAGACCGGGTACATGAGTCACAGGTTCGGGTGGTGGCCGGAGGTCTTGGCGGTCGGCGCCTTGGCGGTGAAAAGTCCGGGAGCCGTACTTCGACGCGCTGCAATTCAACTCGTCGCGATCAGGCACCCCAAAACGTTTGCTCGTTCGGCGCGGCTCATTTGGCGCGGCTGGGTCGCCGTAAGGATTGGGCGATCTTGGCAATCTTGCAATCTTGGCGACCGCACGGGAGCGCTCCGCCTATTCCCGGAATGGCCGGCAGTGCCGGTGCGCGGCCCAGTCGTGCCGTGATGGGTGGTGAACAGCGCGCGCTAGGAGGTGCGATGCTGGCTCGCGATCGCCCACTCTCCCCGTCCGCACTGGGTCGCGAGCGACCTCACCCGGGGTGCGGTCATGGGTGACCCAGGGGGCTATTCGTCGTCGCCCGTGACGAAGTCCCAGCCGCTAGCCTGGGCGAGCTTGGCGAGCGCGACGTTGTAGTCGAAGGTGGCGTTCATTTGCAGGAAGCGTTTGGTGGCGTATTCGCGGGCTGGATCGACGACGTCTTGGTCGTCGTAGGTGCCGACGTCGATGCCTTCTTGGATCTGCACTAGCCACTGCTTGGCGTAGGACGCCGCGCGGGCGTAGGCGTCGAGGCGGCGCGCGGCGTCTTGGGCTTCGCGGAAGGCGATTTCGACTTCGGTGCCGACCCCGCCGAGCGCGTAGCGTTCGGTCGCGCGTTGTTCTTCGAGCTGCGCATTGGCCTGAGCGAGACGCGCAGACTGAGGCAAAAAATCGAGTTTGTACTTGAAGACCAAGCCCGCGCCGTAGCTCAGGTAATTGCCCGGATCTCTGACGAACGGATTTTTCTGATCTTCGATTTGCGGCGCCGCCGAGTACCCGAAATTTAGGCCAATCGCCACGTCTGGGAAAAATTTGGCGCGTTCGATGCGGGCCTGGGCTTCGCGGGCCAAAACTCCCGCGCGCGCCATGTTCACCTCCGGGCGATACAGGCGCGCGGCCGACAAGTAGCGCGTGACCGGGCCGAGCCGATGGCTATTTTGATGCAGTGGAACGTCCATCACGTCTGCATTCGGGCCGCCGCCGGTTAGGAAGCGCAGGCCGGCGAGCGCCACCGCCTCTTGACGCATCGCTTCGCTCTCGCGCACTTCGAGGTCGGCGCGATACATCTTGATCTTGAGCAGCGCGATGTCGTCCCCATCGCCGTCTTGGACCGACTTTTCGAGCCGCGCAATGTAGGAATCGATGCGGCTCAAAGCTTCACGCACGAGCAGTAGCGCGTCGCGCGCGAGCTGCACGCCGTAATAGGCACGGCGCACGCTGACCTTGACGTCGTTTTGCTCCTTCTTGATCTCGAATTCGCCGACCCGCACTTGCTGCCGCGCGGCGTCCCATAGGTTCGTGATCTTGCCGAAAGTGTAGAGCGGGATCGCGCCGCTCACGTTGAGCTGCCAGGCGGCGCTCATGGTGCTGGTCAACGCTTTGTCCGTGTCTGGGCTGTACACCGACGTGCCGCGCACGGTGGGTGCGGGACCAATGCCGCCGGTCATCGTGAAGTCGCTGTAGGGCGAGGCAAAGGCTTGATCGAGCTGGGCGTTCTTTTGCGCCAGGCGCGCGCGCGCCTCTTGCACCTTCGGGTAATTGAGCACCGCCAGCTCGAGGCAACGCTTCAGCGTCAACGCCCGGGGCCGCGCGGGTGCGGCTTCGGTCTTGGGCATCGCGTTTGCGGCCGCGTTCAGCACCTCCGTGGAGTCTTGAGCGTGGGCGCCGCGCGCGAAGGCCGCGAGCCCAACCAAACCGAGGGCGAAAATGCCAGCGCTATGCGGACTCGTCCGGCCGAAAAACCTGCACCACGTCATTCGTCGTCGCGGACTCTTACGCCAGCTCGCTTCACTGCGCGTCGAAAATTCGACCGATCGAGCCCAGCCTGGCGCGCGGCCTCCGAGACATTGCCTTGGGTGCGAGCCAAAAGCCCCTCGAAATAGGCGGTCTCGAAGGCCTCCAGCGAGCGCTCCTTCGCCTCTTTGTAGGGCAAATCCGAAAGCCCGTGGGCCACCGGGTCGGCCCCCGCCGCTTGCGCCGGGTCCGGCGGAGCGCCGTTGCTCGGCCGACCGAAGGGCAGCTCCGCCGGCGTCATGGTGTCGTCGCGACAGAACACGACCGCGTGCTCGATGGCGTTTTCGAGCTCACGCACGTTTCCCTGCCAGTGGTGCGACGACAAAAGGCGCATCGCTTCGGGGGAGATCTTCTTCACTTGGCTGCTGGAACGCGACGCGTACTTCTGCAGGAAGTGGTAGGCGAGCAGTGGAATGTCCTCACGGCGCTCGCGCAGCGCGGGCAACGAGATGGGCACGACGTTCAGCCGGTAGTAAAGATCTTCGCGAAACCGGCCGGCCGAGATTCGGCTCCGAAGATCCACGTTCGTGGCCGCGACCACGCGCACGTCGACGATGCGCGTCTCGTTCGAGCCGACGCGCTTGACCTCGCCTTCCTGCAAGGCGCGCAGCAATTTGACCTGCGCCAAGGGCGGGAGATCCCCCACCTCGTCCAGAAATAACGTGCCGCGATCGGCGGACTCGAATAGCCCAGCGCGCGTGGCAGTGGCGCCGGTGAACGCACCCCGCACATGCCCGAACAGTTCGCTCTCGACCAGATCGACCGGGATGGCCGAACAATTGACGGCCACGAATGGATTGTTCACGCGCGGTGAGTGACCGTGGATCGCGCGTGCAGTGAGCTCTTTGCCGGTCCCGCTTTCGCCCAAGATCAGCACCGTGGAAGACGTGGGCGCGACGCCGATGGCTAGCCGATACACCTCTTGCATGGCCGGCGAATTACCGATCAATTCGCCGAATTTCTCCATTTGCTCGAGCCGGCGCTCGAGCAAGAGAGCGCGGTCGACGAGCCGCCGGCGCTCGGCGGCCTTGGTCACCGTGAGCACGACTTCGTCGTTGGAGCGGAAGGGCTTGGTCAGGAAGTGGTAGGCGCCCGCGCGCACCGCCTTGACCGCGGTTTCGACGTCGCCGAACGCGGTCATCATGATTACCTCGACGCCCGCGTGCGACGAACGCACGTGATCCAAGAGCTCCAGCCCGCCGACCTTCGGCATCATCAGATCCACCAGCACGACGTCGACCTTCTCGCGACCCAACACGTCGATCGCCTGCGCGCCGTCGTCGGCCGTCAGCACCGTCATGTTGCGGCTATTCAGCAGGCGGGCCAGCGTGCGGCGCAACGTGGGTTCGTCATCGACCACGAGCACGCGAGGCGGGGCTTCCTCGAGTTTGACTTGACCGATCTCTCCGGAGCGGGGCCGTGCCGACAGCGTCACTCGGGTTTCCTTCGAGCGGGGGTTACGGGGGCCGTGGGCCGATCCAAACGACGATTCGCCGCGTCTGCGCGCAGCAGGGCCGAACGTGCCTCTGTCTCGGCGTTGCTCGCACCACTGACCGGCGTGTACATGTGCCCTTGTTGTTGATACACGCAAATTCTGTTCCCGCCGTCGCGCTTGGCGGCGTGTAACGCCGCGTCGGCCCCACGCAGGAGCGCATCTTTGGTGCGCACGTCACGCGACGGAAATAGCGCCACCCCCAGCGAAAGCGCGACCGGCAAGGGCGAACGCTGCTCCCAGCCCTCCAGAAGCTGGTTGGCGTCCTGGAATATTCGCTCGGCAACGGTCACCGAGCCGGCAAAGTGGGTGCTCGGCAACACGACCAAGAATTCGTCTCCGCCGAAACGCGCCACGACATCGACCTCGCGTACCGAACGCCGAATCGTGTCGGCCACGAAGCGCACCACGCGGTCTCCGGCTTCGCGCCCGCCCGCGTCGTTGTGCGATTGCAGGCGGTCGATGTCGATCACCAAGCACGAAAGCGGGTCGTGATAGCGCTCGGCGCGCTTGAACTCCTCGCTCAGCCGCGAATGCAAATAGCGATAGTTGTACAGGCCCGTGAGCTCGTCATGCAGACTGAGCTGCTCGAGCCGCGCGCGCGCTTCGACGACGTGATCGTGCAAGCGCTTGATGCGCAGCATGGCCTCAACGCGCGCCACCAGCTCTTCTTCGTCGAATGGTTTGCATACGTAGTCGTCAGCGCCGATTTTGAGCCCTTCAACCCGGCTTGCGCTGTCGGTTTTTACGGTCACGAGCAGCACCGGCAAGAACGTGTCGCTAGTCATGCCTTTCAGCAGCCGGCACGCTTCGAGCCCGGAAAGACGCGGCATCAAGATGTCGAGCAAGACCAGGTCGACCCCGCCTCTGGCCACGCGCTCGACGGCCACTTGCCCGTCGGGCACGGTCTCCACGATGAAGCCGTGCTTGCGCAGCATGCCGGCGAGCAGTTCGCGCGTGATCCGATCATCTTCGGCGACGACGATCGTCGAGCCTTGCAGCGATCCTTGCACAGCGCTGGGCGAGGTCGACTTTTCGCTATCCGGCACGATGCTAAAGAGGTTACTAGAATCGCTCGGGAGCGGCGAACTTGAAGCCACAAAAGCGACCGAAGTGCCGCTAGATCGGGCAACGGCCGCTCAGGGCGCGAGATCGAAACCCAGCCAAGCGTCGAACCCGCCCCGACCGACCCGGTGGCCCACGAAGCCGGCCACCGCCAGGCAGCCACACGGGTGGCGGTAGCCTGCACCGCCCCAAGCGGCGAGCAGCTCGCGCTGAGTGAGGTCGTAGTCGACCGATGCCGTCGTGCTGAAGGCGCGCGTCCAAGGGACGGCCAGCTCGGAGCCGGCGCTCCAGCCGTTGCGATCCAGGAACGGACGGGCGGGGTCGAACCAGCTTTCGTCGAACAGCACGCGTGCCCGGGCCGGTGAGCCGTTGCTCGCGCCGTCGGCCCGGAGCAAGAGGTGCAGGCCGTCCGTACTGCCGAGGCGCGCGCGAGAGAGCGACACCATTTCCGGACTTCGGCCGAGCAGCGCGAACGATTGGGCAATACCTAGCCAGCGCGCGTCGGCACTCACGCGCGCCATGCCGACGGCCTGGGTCTGGCTCTCGTGTGCCAGCGCTCCGGCGCGCAGCATGAAGGCCAGCGCTTGGCGAGTTCTGCGCTGACCGAGCGAGCTGTCGAAACCGCCCGCTACGAGCAGCGTACGCTCGTCATTGAGCTCGGAGCCTCGGGGGCGTGCATCGACCAGACCCCGAGCCACGAGCAAGGGCTCCATGAAGTGCGCGAGCGATCCGAATTGGCGCAGGAGCGGCAGGCCGACCCGCGCTTGCAAGCCGCCGCGGAGCAGCCCCGAAGTGCTGTATTCGGCGACCTGTAGTTCGCCTGCCTGCGCCGCGGTCAGGTCGATCCCGAGCGGCCCCGGCCGTAGCTTGGCACTCAGGGTGCCGCGCTGAAATAGCTCGGTTTGGCCGTGGCTGCCGCTGGTCGAGGTGGTGCGCGAGAGCGCAAAGACGTCATAAGTCACGCTATCGCCGAGCCCGCGCGCAGCCCCGAGGTAGAGCTCGGGGCCGACCGCGCCCAGGTCGCTGAGCGCCCCCGCGCGCGGCGCGTCAGCCCGCACAGCGAAGCCGAGCGCGAGTTGATCGACGTGCGAGACGCTGATCCGAGCGCGATCCATGGTCCGCGCGCTGACCTCGAGCGAAGAGGAAACGCTCGCGGCGCGCGCCCCGCGCAGCGCGTCGATCCGGTAGGCAAAGGTCGCCTCCGACAGTGCCGCGCTGCCGTGCGCGTCGAGCTCGAGCGCGGTTTGCTGCAGATGATCCCACGCCACCCGCGACGTGCTGGCCTCGGTGTCGAGCTCGGCCTCCAAGCGAGCGCCCTTGAATAGATAGGCGCCGGCGCCCAGAGTCAGGCTCTGGGTCACGCGCCCCTCCTCGACCTTCAGTGGCAGATACGCGCCTCCGCCCGCAAAAAATCCGTCTTCGCCACGGTACGCGAGCCGCGGGAAAGTCAGGCCCATGCGCGTCGGTGCCCTGAGCCAAAGGCCCGGTAGCCAGAGCACCGGTAGCCCGCCGACTTCGAGGCGCGGATTCATGAACAGGGCGTCGGTAGGGGGCGCCAGCGTGGCGTGCGAAACGCGCAGTCGCACGGGCGGTTCGTCGCAAGTGCAAAACGCGACTTCGGCAGTCCCGTCCGCCTCGACGCCGCGCGGCCCGCGACGTAGCTGGAGATGCTGGCTCTTCAGGCGATAGCGCTGCGCCTGAACGCGCACGTTGCCATCCAACTCGAGTGAACCGAGATCGGCTTCGACTTGCACACGCTCGGCCTCGAATTCGACGCGATACTCACGCGTCGCATGGGGCGGCTCCGCCGCGCGCAGCAGCGACGACCAGCTGGCCCCGATTAAGCACGCATAGAGCGCAAACGACGAACGGCGGAGCGACACGTTCAGGGGTGACGCGGCTCGGCGACGCTGGCGTTTTGTCGTTTGCCGCCTGACAAATCGACGTACAGGTGGTCGAGGTACACGTTCAGCGTCAGGTAAAAGCGCGCATCCGGGCTGTAAAACAGACTGCGCCGTCGACCATCGGGCGCCAACTGCGAGGCGAGGTTCGCATAGCCGAAAGTGAGCTCGAGCGTGTCCGTCAGGCGGGCATAGACTTCGCTCTGGAAATAGGTGAGCGCCAAGCGCGTCTGTGGATCCGAGACACCGCTCGCTTGGGTACAGCCGGTGAGCACCACGCCGCAGATTTGAACATCGTGGTTCACCGGGTACTTCCACCCCGAGCGCAGTTCGAAGCTGGTGACCCAGTTGAGACGCTGATGGACGTGCACCCAGGATGCAATGCCGAATGCCACCGCGTGTTGCGCCAAGGTCGCACCTCCGAGCTGATCCGAAACGATGGACCGGCCGTCAGTGCCCATACGAATCCGCTCCAGGGCGCCGTTGATCGGGACTTGGCCATTGCTGAACTGGTAGCCGTAGTCGACCTTGCCCAAAAGTTCGACGCTGGAGAAAAACGGCGCGCCCCGCCCTGCCAGCACGACCTCTTCGCGGGCGCCGACGCGCACGCCCAGGCCGAGCACTTTGCCGCTGTCGTAGCTCACTTTGGAGGTCGGCAAGAGCAAGCGCGGAATGCGGATCGCGAGCTCGGTCAAATCACTCTCGCTCTGACGCAGCACGTGCGAAAATGAACCCCAGAACTCGAAATCGGTCGCCGACCACTCGCCCTGATTGGTGGTCGTGTCGCTATTGGTGCGTTCGCTCACGATCCCGAGATCACCGCGTAGGCTGATGCTATCGTGCTCATTTTCGACGAGATAGTAACGAGGACGAAAACCGATCGTCATCTCGTACACGGGATTGCGCGTCTGGTAGTCCTGCCCCACACCGAGCGTGCTGGCGGTCAGCGCGTGGTCCCAATACAAGTAGCTGTCGTGCCACGGCAGCTGGGTGGGCTGAATGCCCTCCGGGCTTACACCACTGACCCCGCGCGGGGTTTCACGTGCCCGTGCAGACTGGGCGTGGAGCGGACGAGGCGTCAGCACGGCGCCGCACAGAAATGCCGCCGGCCAGAGCCAATAATTCGACGTAAGCGCCACGCTTGCTGCGAGGACCTTACTCTCGTCGCTTTTTTTTGGCTATGGTGGCCCCATGCCGGCTCCCCTCCCCGCGACCGAAATCACCGCTCTCCTCGGCCGGGGCACGCACTTCGAAGGAAAATTGCAGTTCGAGGGTCGTGTCCGGATCGACGGCAGCTTCCGGGGGGAAATCCGCAGCCCCGACACCTTGGTCATCGGCGACGGAGCCGACGTGGACGCGCAAATCGACGTGGCCACCGTGATCATCAAAGGAGGAGTCGTGCAAGGGCACGTGCGCGCGTCTCGGGCCATCGAACTGTACGTGCCAGCCCGAGTTTCGGGCACACTGCATTCTCCCGAAATCTTCATGGACAAGGGGGTACAATTTTCGGGAACGTGCACCATGGCTCCCGTGGAAGACACACCGTAAACGGCGGTTCGCGGCCTGTGGTCTTTTTGCGCCAGTGAGGCGCCTGCGCGTCACACACCTTTGCGTACTACGGCCAGGTTCTTGGCAAATCCCAGCCTAGTCCCCATGATTGCCCGGCGCGCTGCCGAGCTTCGAGGCCCGGCACGAGCGATGCACTGAGGAATGTGGGCTGGGCGGACACCAGCTCGAACGGCAGCGAGGGAAACTTCGGCTGCTCCCCGCAGTAAAGTCAGTGTCACGACCGCGAGACGCACCATGAAAAACTCCCCTGCTTCTGGTTCTGTCGGCCTACTCGCCTCCCTTCGCGGCATGAGCCGCGCGAGCGCTCTCAGCATTCTGGCCTGCACGCTCTTGAGCAGCATTTCCGCTGCCGCTGCTCCCGCCCCCGGCCCAGAGCTGCAAAAGTGGCGTGAAGTTTCGCGCTTCAACGTGAAAACTCCGTACGCGGACATGAACGCGGGCGCCGCGCGTGTGAACGTAGACGCGCCCGAAGAGCTCGTTCGCTCGGTCGTACTGGATTACAAGAACTACGCGAATTTCATGTCGCGCTTCGAGAAGTCGCAAATCGTTGGCCGCTCGGGCGACAAGACCGACGTTTACCTGCAGGTGCCGATCCTGAAGGGCGCAGCCAAGGTTTGGGCGGTGGTGCGCTTCGAACCGATCAAGCAAGTGGACGGCGGCGAGGTGCTCGTAGGCCACATGATCAAAGGCAACGTGAAGCGCCTAGACGCGACCTGGCGGCTGAAGAAGTTGGACGACTCGACGACTCAAGTCGCGCTCGAGCTGCTCATCGTGCCCGATATGCCGGTGCCTGATTCACTGGTCGTGCCCGAAGTGCGTTACGCGGCGGCCAAAGCGGTCGAAGGCTCCCGCGACGAAGCCGAAAAGCGCAAAGCACGCTGACCAACAATGTCAGGCTTGCCTTGACGAAGTGAGCTTCCGCCGGTACTCGCAGCGGTAGTGCTACGCCCGCCGGAAACTGCCGTCGAACTCGTCTTGGTTCCAAGCGAGCGGCACGCCGAATACGAAGCGGCGCGCGGCATTCGTGTCTTGACCTTGCGCGACCTCGCGCGGCGGTTGTGCGAGGCTGCAAAGCCAGCTTGGCAGGAAGCTGCACCAGAGACCACCCGGCTCCTGGCGCAGAAAACCGTGCCCAATCGACCGTTGGCGCTCGGCGTTGCGCTCGATGACGCGCTCGGGCAACTACGCAAAGCCGGCACCCGAGAAGCGGATCTCGCGCGCGTCGGCAGTGTACGCAGTGCGCTGCTGCGCTCTGCCTTGACAGAGACAGGCGCGCGCTTGAGCGAGCTTCGGCTACGCGATCAACGGGAAAGCGGCTGGCTTGCCGCGCAGGCCTTGCCTCTCCTAACGGTCCCGGAACTCGAGGGCGTGGCCCGCGCGCGCGTGCGCGGCATGTCGTCATGGGAAAATGGTGATCTGGTGCTGCTCGAAGCCCTCCACCAAAAGCTGCGGGCGGCGGGCGGCGGTGGAGTCGTAATCGAGTTTCCGACGGTCCTCCCGTTCCTCGGCGCCGCTTTGCACGACGCAGCCGCAGGCCTCGCCGCGAGCCTCGAGCGGCGCTGGGCCGAAGAGCTCGATCATCCGGAGTTGGAATTCGTCGATGCCCGGGCCGGAGCGCGCCCGCCGCAGGTGATCCAAGCCGCGCACGAGGCAAGTGAGGCCCGAGCCGTGGCGCGCACGGTGCTCGACGCACTCGCGCGCGGCACGGCCCTCGACCGCATCGCAATCGTCCCGGTGGAAGCGGCGGACGCCTTCCTCGAGCCCTTGCGCGCGGAACTCACGGCGGCCAAGTTGCCCTTCAGCGAAGCCTGGAGTCGGCCCACGAGTGCCGCGCCAGAAGCTCACGCCGCGCTCGAATTGCTGCGCTTGGCGCAAGGTCCGCTGCTGCGCGACGCGCTGGTCGACATCTTGCGCGTGCCGGATCTCGAACTCCAGGCCCTGCTCGGTGACACGCCCAGCACCGCCTTCATCGACGTGATCGCGCACTTGCCGGTGCGCGTCGATCGCACGGGACGCGAACTCTTGCTGGCTCTCGAAAACGAGAAGCGTCGTTGTGATCCGAAACGCGAACGTCAGCTGGACGCCATCCGCGGGGCTCAGCGAGCGCTTTCTGGCCTGCTCGCGCGCTTCGAGCAATTGCGCGAGCCGGCCACGCGGCGCGCATTTCGCGATCGTGCGCGCGAACTGTTCGCTGACCTCGGCCTGCTCACTGCATCGCGGCGCGCCTTGGCGCAGGCCATTCGCTACGCGGAAGCGCTCGATCACGCACCGCTGGCGGCGCTAGGCCAAAACGCGCGCGCCGGGCGAGCCATCGATCTGGCGCTGGAGCGCGTGGTGAGCGCCGCCGAGCTCTTGAACCTAGCGGACGAACGTTTACCGCTGTCACAATTCTACGAAGAATTCGCGATCGCATTGGCGTCGGTCGGCCCGAACCAAGGCGCGGGCCGCGCCGGTACGCTGCGCATCGCGGGCCCAGCAGCGGTGGCGGGGCTGGATTGGGATTTGTTGATCGTGTGTCGCGCTGCGTCTTCTACGCTCGATTGGCAAAGCGCGAGTTCGGACAGCGTGCTCGATGCAGATTTACTCGAGCAGCTACCCGAAAGAAGGCGGCCACGGACGGCCAGTGAGCGTGCTGCATTCACCCGGCTGGCGTTGGCGAGCGTAG
>Ga0247778_1000435_pt1 | contig 55138 bp, 71 predicted proteins | sample UWRJL049202B5_FD_179939 | JGI IMG/M metagenome (GOLD analysis project Ga0247778, IMG submission 179939) | Plant litter microbial communities from Arlington Agricultural Research Station in Wisconsin, United States - UWRJ-L049-202B-5 | ecosystem: Environmental > Terrestrial > Plant litter >... | reverse complement strand
GAGATAGAAACTTCGCCACATTGATTTTGACGTCTCAATTTAATAATTTATATTTTTTTCTTGTACGATTATATATTTTTCAGGCTACAGATAAGATTTAACGTTGTCGCTTATTCCGACAGCTTTTTCTCCCCCGTAGAGACTGGCTATATCTCACTTGGAATTGACTCCTCTTGGTTGATTGTACATTCATATAGATCCATCTGCATCTACTATAAGTTGAAAGAACTTGGAAAAGCAAACCGATGACCCACTTGCAGTACAATCGATTCAAGACCTTCGAGAATCCTGCACAAATCGCTTCATATGGACACGAGAAAATTGAAGCCAGCAGAGAGATTTGTTTGGTCCGAAGCGCTGCGGGGCCACTTGGCGCCAGTCCGCACTTGGACAATACGCACTCGACGCTGACAGTGCGTGGATTGCGAAAATTTATAGGAGGAGAGGTTCGCAGGATTCTGCATGTCAGCATCCAACCGGAACAGAATTCGCCAGCTGTTATTTGATTGATGGAACAAATATGCCGGGGAAATGCCCCAGGCTTGAAAGGGAATTTTACACATACTCAATTGGGAATGTGTAAATAGCTTAAGTAATCCTCATAATCCTTCCTCCGTTTGTCATCCGCCATAGCGTCACTGACACAACGGATCGACGATTAGGATACAAAGTCACTGGATCGCCATTGACCACGAGTTTCGTCCGTTTCTAAATGGTCCAGCTCGACTTCGCTCGATCATCGAAATCTGCGCTGGATCTTGCTGTCACGACTTTGACGATACACTCGAATGTCTTCAAGACCTTCCGTTTGGTGTTATAGAAAGAATCTAGCTCCATCATCGAGCAACCCGTTCATCTCCATCTCCAACCCATCTTCGTCAGCGGCAGGCTTGCCCTCGGTGTCAACATGATTGAAAGCAACAAACAGCACCGTGTAAGACAGCAAGAACGGGTTTCATCGAGACGCTAAAGATGCTAGGATTCGAGTTCATCGTTGTTGAAGGTGGAACAGCTGGCAAGGTCGTCGCTGGACGACTTCCTGAGAACTCAAATGTGGAATTGGTGCCGAGGAAGAGCTCGCAGCTCATGGTCTCAAGACGATTGTCAAATGTGAGAACGAGGACCAGAACCTCCTCGATCACCATTATTACCATATCCCGACCCATGTCTTCAGCCTTAAGGATGGTCTTGGACTCGATAACCACCTTCTCCGCGCCGGACTGCAGCATGACGGCGCAGTTTCTGCACACCGAAAGAACAAGACCAGTCCTATGAGCAGTGGCTGGCTTTTGCTTATTGGCTTCCTCAGATTGACAAGTATCTTAAGCAGAGCAAGGATCATGCCAAGCAGAGCAGAGGTGGTGATCCTTTCGGACCGGATGGGAAGCCTCACTTTGAGATTGACTTCGTGGTATCCATGCGTGCCAGCTAGAGGATTCGCGATACGAATATTGCTTCTAGCCAATGTCCTCTAATACATTCGAAATGGCATACCCCCACACTCCCAGAAAACACCTGGGCTACTGTCATCGTCGATATCCTCCGACCACTGTCTCGCAATGGCACCCTCAAGCTCAACTCAGCCGACCCTCTCGTCCAGCCAAACTTCAAGCTGAAAATCTTCTCCCACAATCTCAATATCGTTGCGTTGCGCCAAGGTGCCCGTTCCATGGATGATATCCTCCACACCGGTGACGGCTTCAAAGATGCCATCGGAGAAAATCCCCCTGGCCTATGCCTCCATCTTGCCTATCAGCACTGAATGCCGAATCCAAAATGCAGTGTACATGGTTGCTGAGAAGGGATCCGACACGATCAAGGCCCAGAACCCTGACTTGTACTGAATGGTCGAAATAGGTGGGCGGATGTCATGGGCGAAGGGTGAATGGCGAATGGCGAATGGGGAAACATCTGATCGAAGCTGACTTTCTTGTAGCTATAGCGATCTTGATTAGGATATTTGGCAGGGCGAAATAATTTTGCATTTATATTGCCAAGATGTGAGTAGCGAAGTCTTTCTCGCATTTCCTGAGGACCGGCGTGAGCCGAATTCCAAACCCCCATAGTTGTGCAAATTGAAAGTTTGGAAGCCATTATTCTGGGCTGCCTTCCTAGGCTTGGCCAGGAAAGAGGACGATATCTCAAACGTCTAAGCATTATCAGCCTCTATGTTTCTTGAACGCCTCCTGCACAGTCATCCCCTTCTCCACATCTTCTTTGACTCGATCATCAGCCGCAACGAGCTTAGGCAGTATCGCAACTACTTCCTCCACTTTCTCCTGAGGAATGACAACTACGCCATTCTTCGCATCGCTAAAAACCAGATCTCCAGGTTTGACGATAGTACCATCGATATCCAAAGATACTTGAACGGCGTGGGATTTAGATTCCGCTCCAGCTCCCACGGTTGAAGTTCCTTTGGACCAAATCTGTGGAAAATGTCAGCGAACAATCAGCCATTTCGCACAAGCCAAAAACCAGGCGAGGACACGAGACTAGATCCACACCGATAGGGGCCACCATAGACCAAGAAAACAACGCGGATACTTAAAAAATCAACATACCGGAATACCCACACTCCCCAACTCCCCCAAATCCCTCACCCTCCCCCCAACCACAACCCCCCTAACCCCCCTCTTCCCCATCCTCAACCCCATAATCCCCCCCAGCACAGCACACTTCTGACCCCTCGGCTGCTGCATAACAACCACGGTCCCCTCAACGCTCAAATCAACCCAATGCTCCCCCTTAGGAATATTACCCTCGCCCAAAGCAACATTAGCTTCCGGCTTGAATTTCGATGCGAAGAGAACTGTGGAAGCGGGTGCTATGAGCGGAGAGGCGGAGGGGCCTGGGGTACGGAGAACTAGGTCTGGGAGGAATCCGGCGTTAGGGACGGAGAGGGAGAGAAGGGCGTCGGAGATATCGCATGCGGTGTAGGATTTTAGGGCGGTTAATTGGGTTTGGGAGGTTGTCATTGTGGGGTGGAATTTCACGTGGGGTTGTTTGAGATAGGGGTGGGAATGTGAGGCGGTAAGAGAACTCAGGTGCCGTGGGTAGAGTTTGAGGATATTGCGTGGAGATGATTTGGAGATGAGTGGCATTTGATAATTTTGTGGATGATGAGATGGGAATGTTGACTTTCGGTCGTCAGGAGGTAGTTGTGTTACCTCGGTGAGTATATGGCCGCTGCTTTTACAGCGTAAAGCAGCGGGGTCTTGGAGGGGTCTCCATATTCTGGAATGCTATAACACAAATTCGCAGATAGGTGACTGGGAAGGGCTTTCAGAAGGTCCTTGGGCGGGGTCTATATTTAGAAAGCCAACAGTGGGTCTTCTGTGCTAGTAAGTTTAAAAGGGGCACCGGGGTGATTTTGCAAGCCTTTTAGACACCTTCTAAATCATCCTCAAGCAGTAGGACATTATGATCAAACGTCTCAACACATGTCATCTTGCACGCCTTCCCGTGCCTCCCGTTTCCGTTTGAGAATATCCCATGGAATCACACAATCACCATTCCGTTCGTTCTCCACAGTATTCGCAACCCTGCCAATCCGCCCCCTCATCGCGAGGCGGCCATCGAACAGCTGTTGCAGACAGCTGTTGCAGACAGCTGTTGCAGACAGCTGTAAAGCGGGTCCGGCCCGGTATTTTCCGAAGCGTACTTCCAAGGCGTCCATTGCTCTCTCGATTTCTTCTCTCGCCAGCCTGACTTTGGCTTTCGCCTCCAGTGTCTCGTCAGGAAATATATCGGCATTTGTCGGCACTGGAATGTGTCCCAGAAAAGTCTCTGTGACCTTTGTAACAGCCTCAAAGCTCATACTGGTTATGATTTCCGAAGACTTCTTGTCATTTGAGAAAATTGCTTCTTTCTCTGTCCTTACCTTCAGCCCATTCTCATCACACTCCACTTCATAGAGAGGTCGTGCCACTTGCAATTTGCCCAAGCTCCAGGTGCGTGAACCCAACTGAACATATCGGCAATATCTTGTTTCACATTTTCGACTTCCTCGGAGCTATGTTCTCCGGCTCTAGTTTCCGTGCCTAGAGGATGGGGGTTTCAGCAATTGTTTCAACAGTGCCTTGGAGCAGGAGAAGAAATGAACCTGTCCGGGGCAAAGGAAAGAAAAATCAAAGAAAGATGAAATTTAGCGTGAGGGAGCAAAAATTCAACGTCCCCGTCATCACTTACTCAAACCAGGCCAGTCCTTGTTCATACCGAGGTATTTGATATTCCAACTCCGCCGAAGTTCGTACGTGGTAATCCCTTCGCTTTGTTTAATATGAAGTGAGAGAGTTCGACGAGCGATGATTAAGGTGTTCAATTTCTCACCGACTTCGGAGCTCCAGTAGGCATCGGCGATCTCAGAGGAATTTTGGTAATCATTTATTCTCCTCAGTTGTCTCAATTCCAATATCCTTTCTCGCTGCTCGGTCGTCATATCATCATTGAGTTCCTCATCGCGACTGATATACGGCCCAGTAGCAAGGGGCGATTCTGGTCTTGTGGCGCCAGGGGTTTGTGTAGTGAATGGACCATGAAAGTATGATGGACTTCCTCAATACGGGTGCGGCAAATAGGACATCGGCGGCCGCGAGTGCCATTCATTTCGAGGACGAGTCGTAGGCAAGGTAAATCGAACTCATGCCGGCATGGTATGGCTCTCGCGATGTTGGTGGAAAGGACTTCTCTGCAGATTGAACATATGGGTGCTCTGACGAGCCAGAAGCATTTGGCTCTTGCTGATGATGGCTTTGATTTTGGTCATGAGAGCTCATGTTGCTAAGCGGGGTAATTAATGAAGCAGGAGAAGGTAGACTTTAAAGACTGGTTCTTTGATAAAAATATCCTAGGGAAATCATCTCAGTAAATTTTATACTCATACGCAAAGAGCAGCGAATCATCAGCGCGGTGCCCGAACGTTCACATCTTGTGTCGACAATTTGATTGAAAACTGCAAAGAGGGATTAATTGTCTTATACACGGTCATAGAACACGGTTTAATCACTTGCTAACTCTAGCAAGTGGTCGTGGTGAGATCCTTTTGATAAGACAGCCTCAATCAAGATCCGAACTTGCGGTGGTCACCATGGGACTTGAGTTGTCAGAGGCCATCGCTGAGGCACTTGCTTGAAGCGTGAGAATCAGTCGTGAGGGTCACCTCAATGGTATGGCAAATGGAAGGCTGATTGTACTATCGAGGCACTTGACCTCTCTGGTATCATCCAATTGAAGAGACTCGATAAGCAAATGCTGGAACTATCGCCCTTCGTAGATCAGCGTCAGTGCAGCAGTGCTGAGGTGGAAACGAGAAAGAAGACTGGCGCGAAGGTATAATATAGGGCACCTTCCCATAACAATAGGTATTGGCCAAGTGGAAGGGCCGTCTTAAGATGATCGTCCGACGGCACTTCCATTCATGAGCAAAAGTCCCATCAAATTGTTGTGCCATCGATCCACGTTGCCGAGCCAAGCTTCGAAGAGGGGAAAGCTCGTTAGGCTGTCCCAAAACGGTGGGTGCTTGTAAAAGCTGGATCTCGTAAGAAGCTTACCAACACTGCAAGATCTTATATAAGCGAGACATGCATCTTCGTACGACCCGGTAAGGGGAGTGCTTACCCACACGATTGGGTGGTTTGCCAAAAAGTTTAACAACACACTTTGCGTCGAAATTCCTTTTTATGCCGGCCCGCGGTGCCCAATTGAACAGCATGCCTCCCGCGTTGCATCCTCCCCCCGGGGACATTCCCTTCCCCGAAGCCACATGCATCACCGAGAACGCTCTGATTGCTCTGGGGTGGGAAGTGGGAAGTGGGTGTGATCCGGGCCGTTAGATGCGCTTATGCAGGTTTTCCGCAGAGCTAGAAGACGATGTGATTCATAGGTACGATACATACTGCAGACACTGCGGTATATGCAGAATATGCAAACACTGAAGAACATGCAGGATTTCGTGGAAGGTCGACCGACCTGCCAAGTACCGGGAGGTACCGACGGGTATTTCCCTCAGACAGGGTTTACTGTGGTAGTGGTAGTGGTAGTTTCGTGGCGGCCGCGGATGGGATGACATGAAAATATTTTGCTGGGCAGAGGAGATGGAGGTGGAGGTGGAGGTGGAGAACCTGGATGGAGGAACCTAACCTGGGAGTGGGAGATCTGGAGATGCTGTGGCCAAGATGACGAAGTTGCCCGGTGATAGAGCGGGATCCAACGCACCGGTATTTATTAGTATTTATTAGTATTTAGACGCGCCTTTCGCGGTCCCCATAGTTATAGTTATAGTTCTACTGCACGAGTATCCCACAGTATCCCACAGTATCCCACGCAGCTTTGAATTCTCAAACCCGGAGTTTGGCATTGTAGCCCTGTCCGATTCAGATCTCACTGTCTCTGGAATCTACGATCCTGCCCACATTTCCTACCTCCTGCCCAGTTGGCTACAGCTCGACCACTGGCCATCGATCCTTCTGCTTTCTGCCTTCTGTATCTATTGCCTCTACTGTACCTGGTGCAGGTGCATATTGGCTTTCCGACCTCCGCTATTCGCCATCCTCAGTCTCCTCGAGACATCGTAGACGCATCGGTTTCCCAGCTACCGGTAGCAAGAAGTGCGGCCATCCACATCATCCACGGCCACGGCCACCTCGAGAACTCGCACTCCCACTCGCACTCCCACTCGCACTTCCCGGTTTCCCACTACGCCCAAACCCCTCCATCAGCCATCCTCTTCCCTAAAGGGTTTACGGCCGAGACAAAACAAACCTTCGCCTGCACCTTGAAAACCCTCCCGGCACGAAGCCCCACCCCTCCGCATAGCGGGCGCCATCTGCCGTAGCAACAAGTATTTGCGGGTGTCAGTCAAGACAAGATGTCGATAAAGTAAGTCTCATCTTCTGCAAGCATCCTTCTTGCTTTCGTTTCCCCTCCTGAAAGCTTCGTCCCTACTTCTGCGTTTGGTGTCAATTTCTACCCCGCCCCCGCCATGTATCAAATGCACCAAGAGCAGCATTTCTATGCTTTGCAGTTGGCTCAAGAGAAGAAGCTAAAACCGAGAAAAAGCTGGGTTATGACCAACCCTGGGTCAGAGGGATTTATCAAGCTACCGAATGAGCAATTACTCTTCACCTCACCACCCCGAACCAGTCTACAATTATCGACGATCAATACCTTCCCGGGAACTCAACCATATTCGGCAAAAAGTGATGGCGGGGTTGTATATATCACAAACCAAAGAGTCAGTTGAGCCCTTCTTTGCCCTGGTTTATATACTAACAAAAGTCTAGATAGTCTACCTCCCATCTACTCCCACTCCAGAGCTCCAATCCTTCTCCTCGCCCATCCTAAACCTCCAAGACACATTCGTAAGAGCACCCTTCTTCGGGGCCAACTACTGGACAGCAACAGTAAAGCCTGTCTCGGGCGGCGGCATTCCACCCACAAACTCAGCGATCGAACTCCGCTTCACATTTCGAGAAGGTGGCGCGTTCGACTTCCATACAACATTCGAGCAAATAAAAGAGAGAGCCTACCAAGCTTACACGGTAGCCCGAGAAAATGGCACGGCGGGAACGGGAGCAGTGGATCTGGCGAATGTCCATTTAGAGCAATTGCCAGCATACGAACCAGCAAGGGAAGCAGAGGAGGACGACGAGCCAAGAATATTGAGCCCGGTACCTGTCCGGCCATCGAGAACAAATACTGGTGAGGTAGCAAGAAACAACGAAACCTCACCCGTTGCTCCTCCAGCACCGGATGAACCTCCCCCTGGATACGAGGAAGCCCAGGTCCAAGCTGTGACTAGTAACTTAGAGCGGAGGTTGACGGAGGCAGCGGAGAGACCCTAGATTTATGATACATGAAATACTTGCTTCTTTCTAGCATGGGAATTAGGGAAGGAAAAGGAGTTTAAGGAATAATGGAGCGGTGCTAGGGAAAGCTTTCTTGTAGATCTTCTAGAACACAGAATAGGGATATTTGAGCTCCGGGGATTAACGGGGCCCGACGACTTCTAAAGAGGTGTTCGAGAATCGAGAGTCAAGGACCACAATCAAGATGAGAATCAAATATTAAGGATCTAAAATCATAAATCATAAGTCTATTAATGCCTGTAAACGCGACCCTAAAATAAACTTTTCAATTCTCACACTCCCAACCATCGGAAGTTCAAGGAAAGGAGCCTCCCGGTCGACAAAAAAAGCGGCACTAATTTTGCATGTGCCACGGCGAGTGGGACATTCAAAACGGGCAATAATTAGTGCCGCTTTTTCTGTCCACCGCGAGTGAGCCATCCCTCCGGCATCACGTAATCCACCCCCAAGCTCACCAACCAATCAACGCACGCCAATTCGCAAGCTTCGATTTTGACATTTCCCATCCTCGTCAAAGAATCAAGAGACCTCATCACCACATCCGACACCATAACCTGCAACCCCCAATTGAGCTCGACAGCACAGAGATGGGATTCTTTGATATTGTAGCGGCGGCGCTGCCGTGGAGCGATGCTGAGGCTGAGGCTGTGAAGGGGGGCGCGAGTACGGAGAGTACGCCGGCGAATGATACGGAGGGCTCGAAGGGAGGGGATGCTCAGGTATGTCACTGCTGCTTTCTTTGTCCCTCTGATAGATTTTTAAGCGGAGGAAAGCGGATGGAGGAGTGCAATGGGGAGATCTTGGAGTATGGGCTAATGGGAGATTCAGGAAACATCCGATGACGCCGAGGAGAGCGAGGATAAGGAGGAGGGGGGCGAGGATGCTGAGGAAGAAGAGGAAGAAGAGGAGGAGGAGGAGCTTGTTGATCCTAAGGAGACTTTTGAGGAGGGTGAGTGAGGCTTTTCTTTTGGTGGGAGGTTGAAGGGTACAGCACAAAGGCTCGGGATGGCAGCTCGCGGATGTATCCGGGCTCATACGGCTAAGATATTGTTCTCTTAGGGAGATTTGGGCTGCTTGGAACTCATGGAGCCGGTGGAGGAGGAAATCTGAATACCAGAAGGGATTTTGGGAATCGAATCATACGCTAACTTGCCACAGAATGCAAGGAATCCAAGCAATGTGCTCCAGCTAAGCACCACTTCGACGAATGCGTTGAGCGTGTCACTGGCAACACCGACAAGAAGGCACCTCACGAGGACTGCGTCGAAGAATGTACGTCTCTACACCCAACCTACCTCCAAATCCACGCACTAACGACAGAACAGTCTTCCACCTCGCCCACTGCGCGAACCAATGCGCAGCACCAAAGCTCTGGAACGCTCTCAAATAAATTCCTACTCCCAATCGACAACTCGAGTCTCCTCGGAGCCAGCTCGAACAATTTAGATGATAGCTGGATTGGAGGGAAAGCTTGTACACAAACTCGCCAATCGACCTTTGTTTTTGTACCGCTGCATAGTCTCCTTTGCGCCGTACCTGCATGCATGTAGTATAGGAAGGGAAGAAAATAGAAGGTGTTTCTCTGGCCCTGCTTCCAATACTCCCAGAACTCTCCTATCAAACCTCCATACCTAAGGTTCCAAAAGCGTCCAGAAACCAAAGTTACTTTTCGTGCGGCCAAATACCCATGCTCTGATACATGTCAATACATGTATCAATATACGTGGGGATCCCTCGGACTTTCACAAGGCAGGAAACAAATTGTCGCATATCAGATCTTGGGACTAAATCTGCTCGGGATTAACCCTGGATTTGGATATGCGGCATGCCGCCAAACCTTCTCTAGACACCGCACCGAGTCGACCACGAGACCTTATCTTTACCGCTGAACACCATGCCTTCCCCTCATTTACGTTACAAGTAGTCGCTAAGCCCATACGTAAATCGAATTTCTTAATTAAAAAGAATGCAATGAATTATTCTCTATAATTTTCTTATTTGAATGTGATATGAACGAAAGGAAAGCCTCGGTTCAGCACCCGGCTCGCCAAGATGACGCGCAAATCTGAATCTGGGGAAGATATCCGCGCCGCCGAGCAAGAGAAGTCTCCCATTGCGAACACAAATACAAATACAAATAACACAAAACGCCCCATCGTCGCAGTCACGAATGAAAAGCCCGCGACGACGACACATGGCGAGACATTGCCCGGCTGGACGATCATGCGACCGCTGAAAATGAGGGGGCTTAAGAAAGGCGCAAAATCAACCTCAACGTCAACCTCCTCTGCAGCCGCGGAAAGCGCGACTAGCAACGGCAACGGCAACGCGAATGGCAGCAGTATAATTAGCAGCGCAGACAAGAAAGAGGATTTGAAGATCACTACCACGAATGGGAGTGGGGATCGCAATGGGGTTGGGGAGGTAGATGTCCTGAGCGAGGTGCGCAGTAACGACGAGTTACTTGGAGAAGAGGACGAGCAGCAACAGCATAATTCTAACGCTGGGACGGGGATGGATGGTATGGTGGAAGAGGGCGATGCGGTTACTTATAAGGTGTATAAGAGACGCTGGTTCGGGCTTGTGCAGTTGGTTTTGTTGAATATTATTGTTAGCTGGGATGTAAGTACCCTTTCTCACCTCACCTCATACCCGCCGACATACACGTCCTAACGCTTCTCAGTGGCTCTCGTTTTCCGCAAACTCGGATACGGTCGCGCAGTACTATGATACGACGCAATCGGCGGTCAATTGGCTCAGTACCGGCTTCCTATTTGCATTCGTTGTCGCGTCGCCAATGGTAGTATTTACACTTCATCGCGGGGGCCCGAAACCGTCTATTGTCACGGCATCGGTGCTGCTTTTGCTGGGGAATTGGATACGGTATGGCGCTACGAGATCGGGACAGCATGGGAGTTTTGGGGGAGTTATGTTTGGACAGATTTTGACGGGGTTGGCGCAGCCTTTTGTGCTGTCTGCGCCGACGAGGTATTCGGATCTTTGGTTCACGAATAGGGGGAGAGTGGCGGCTACTGCTGTTATGAGTTTGGCGAATCCGTTTGGGGGTGCGTTGGCTCAGCTTATTGATCCTTTTTGGGCGGATAAGCCGAAGGATATTCCGAATATGGTTTTGTATATTGCTATCATTGTACGTTCCCCTATTCCCCCATCTACCGGAGTAAAGCTGATGAAGAAAGGCGACAATTGCTTGCGTCCCCTCATTTTTCATCCCCGCCCAACCCCCAACACCCTGTTCAGCATCCGGCTACGACGAAAAGCAGCCCCTTATCCCCTCCCTCAAATTCCTCTTCACCTCCCCCGAATTCTACATGATTATGATCCCCTACACCATCTACGTCGGCCTCTTCAACAGCATCTCCTCCCTCATCAACCAAATGCTGTCCCCCTACTCATTCTCCGAAACCGACGCCGGCATAGCAGGCGCCCTCCTCATCGTCGTCGGTCTCGTAACCTCCGCCGTCACATCACCCATCATCGACAAGACCAAAACATATCTCCTAGCCATCAAGATCTGTGTCCCCGTCATAGCTATCTGCTATCTTGCCTTCACATGGGCGCCGTCCTCTCGTTCTCTAGCCGCCGCTTACGCTATCCTCTCTATACTGGGCGCTGCATCTTTCAGTCTGGTGCCCGTAGTTCTCGAATACGTGACCGAGATAACACACCCCGTTTCCCCCGAAGTAACATCTACCATCTGCTGGACAGGCGGACAACTCCTTGGCGGGATCTTCATCCTCGTTTCCGACGCTCTTCGCGATCCAGGCGTAAGTGATGGCACGGCAGACGATGGCTCGAAATATCCCCCGGGAAACATGTACCGGGCGCTCATTTTTCAGACGGTCATTGCGATGGTTGCTGTGCCGTTCCCGCTGTGTTTGGGCCTTTTTGGACGTGGGCATGGGGTTAGGATGAGGAGGATTGAGGCGGATAGGGGGAGTAGGGCTACGAGGGGGGAGGGGAATGTTGGGGTTGTGCTGCCTTAGGTGGGCCTTTTGGATACGTTTTAGGATCATGAAATCCTCTTGGATACTCTTAAATTTTATGTGCTTGTTCGTGACGCTAGCTGTGGCTATCCTAAGCCCGCCTCTGCGTAGTTCGCAAACCTCAAAATATCTCATCTCATTTTGCACAGCCGTTCTTGTAAAGTTCTAAGCCTCACAGTTGAAAGTCCAAGGTAACACGGGATAAGAAGGTGGTGGTATTGCAGCTTAGATCGTTGCCTATTCAATGAAAGCATTGCTACACAACAGTAGCTTAAAGCCAATCACGACCTCGATGTAGCCTCCTTTTAGAGACCCCAATGAACACCCCAGTACTCGAGCGCCGATCTATTAAAAAGAGTGCAATCCTTTTCTTCAGACTATTGTCCATGCATGGTGAGTTTGCAGATAAGAAACTTGTTTTCCCCGGGCGGCCTGGTCTAAGTTGCTTCCAGATCTCAACCAAATTCAACAGCGATGTGGTTCACGCGCCTTTTCAATACTATCCTCTGGAGAAGAGATAACAGCGTGGTTCCGGCCCTCTGTTATGCACAGTGCAGTAGGTATTCCCCTTCGATCCGATTTGGGCCTACTACTTCTACGTAACTCGAGCTGAAAGATGTGGATGGCACTAGATAATGCACTCATCGAGGCACAGAAGGTCGGCAAAACCCCAGCAATTTGCGATCCCAACTCTCCTTTCCAGAATGATTACAAAAATTGCAATGAATGTCTTTTGGCCAACGGGGATCCGAACAACGCATCGAATATTACCACCACCAATCCCCAAATTGCTTAGTTCATAGACTACTGCGCAAACCTCACAGCCTCCAATTCTTCCGCCAGTCCATCCCGGCAAAGCTATATTGTATCTCAGCAGTCCCAAACATCCCTTGTATCCAGCCTTGAGCGCCAGTATTCTTCTTTAGGCCTGCTCAGTTCCTTGACGGTCACTCAGGCATTTACCACGGTCGTGACCCAGACACCATCCCCAACTTCTCGTAAGTCTTTCAATGTCCCTCAACCGCAGGACAATTACTGACACCCAAAGCCCCCACCTCCAACTCCCCACCCTCAACCCGAAATAAAAGCCACGCATGGATCGGTGGCGCAGCCTTGGGTCCCGCAATTCTGCTCTGCATCATCGCCGCCGGCATATACGTCATCCGAAGACGACAGAAGAAATCCAAAGCAGCAACAAGCCCCTCGCGTCAGAAACAGCTAGACGACGACGCAAATGAGAAAGCTCAGCTTCACGCGGAAAATCTGAAGATACAGCGACATGAAATGGAAGGCGACGGTGCACCTGAGTTGGCATCAGAGTTGCCGGCTCTAGAGCCCGTGGGATCGGAACTCGATCTCATAGAGACGACCAAGGTACAAGCTAGGGGAACAAGTCGTAGCTTAGCTAACTCTAGCGACTTGGTTGAAAATGGACGTCTGGAGACTGGTTCAACGACTCCACATCAGATAGTGCGGGAGCCCGTGATGAAGACTTCACTTCAGCCATAACAAGTCTGACAGATTCAGCAATGCTGGATTTCAAGCTCTTCCTTGCAACCAACCAGTCGGGCTACTACTGTATCCGGCGCCACCAACTTGCTTGGGAAAGGGGCGGGGCACGGGCCAAATGGGCCGCTTTCCCCGACTGGGCTGCCAAAGGGCGTGAATCTCGCCAATTCTTAAGCACCCCAATCTTACTTCGTACATAAAGAGGCATTTCTTGAAGGCTTTCAGATCAAATTAGATGTAATTTTCTGGAGTCTGACACCTGGCTTCGGCATTAAAGCATATACCTTCGAGGCCATTACTTTCGTTTTCGCTGTTATTAGGCGAGCGCATTGCCAGCTAGAAATGTCTGAAGAAGGCAGTTCTCTGCAGTACCATCGGAGTGTTGGGTCATCCTCACCTCGAAGCTTGGTTTGTTTCACCCTCTCCGCATTCGAAGGCCCGAGAACATTAACAAGTGGTAGTCAGAGATGAGCGTCGACGCGGACGCCAAGTACACTCCCGAGTTCAGTCTGGGCATGAGACCAGAGATAGAGCAGCTGTACCGACCTGATGATAGATCGATCTGGGGAGAATGGAAGCCGACTAAAGCCATCGCGAATGTTGAGGCTGGCTCTTACGCCCAGGAGTGCGCTCTCATCGTCCGCCACGAGCCCCATCCAAGCAACAACAATCAAGCCGCGCTGCATTCTATCACTGTCCAAAGTCCTCTTATCAAGAAGATTCTTGATATTACGTTTGATGGATTCGAGGGTCTCAACACTCACCTCAAACAATTGACCTTCCAAGCTCCTTTTCATCCCTTCTATTATCGATGGCACCGCTTCGAGCATCTTCGCGAAAATGAGGAAGATGGGCCCATTAAAAATCACCTAGACTTGCTGTATGATGTCATTAGCAGTGAAATATTGCCTCACATAGACGCCATGGAAGATTTCACCAAGAACCAGGTCATCACCTTCAGCCACTTGTGGGCCCTCTTTGCACCAGGCATGGAAGTCTACACCAAGATCGATGGACACGACCGTATCATATCGCTGCGAGAAAGTAGGTATGGTGCCAATATGAGCGGCGAATACTTCTCCTTGGAATGCAGGTATATTGATTGTAATGGATCGGAGTTTGGGTACGTCGAAACTTCGATCGAAATCAACTCATTTCATGGGGTGAAGAAGCTCACTGATCTTGATGCTATTCCCGCCCATCTTCATCCTCATATCGAGGAGCTTGTGGATCGATTGCAAGCACGCGGAGAGAAGCTCGAGCAACTTAATGGGTTTCGTCATATGTCGTACTCGGGCTTCTACACTGCGAGGTCCTCTAGGCAGGTCCGGAAACTCCATGTATGTAAAGTGTTGTGTGCTGCTTCCTGTACGATGCTTACATTCTAGTTCTGTACAGGTAGAAAACGGCCGGATCATCATCGATCCGTATACATTCAACATCCACGGCATGCCGGGGCCTAATCTTGAGCTTCTTGGATATGAATCTCGCGAGGTTTTAAATGACGACAATGTGTTTGACGGAGTCTACAACGTCATATATAAAGCAACTGACCAAGACTTCAGGGGGTTCCAAAAGGCCTTAGAGAAATGTCAGGAACAGCAGAGAAGGAACTTGACAACTCACAGTAAGCCAGATTCCCGATCGACCATATCCACTAGAGCGCGACGATTAACGTCAGTTACAGCCAAAGCGTTAAGCCACAAGCAACACTTGTTTTGTGCTCCAGTCATCAAAGGATACTGTCTAACATCAAAGTCCTGGGGTGAGAGCTCGGTTCCAATGAACGCTAATTCTTCTTCGCTAACACGACACTTCTTCACCTAGCCGAATTCGACCTTGACAACATTTACCCAATACGCTGGAGCGAAAATGCCTTTTCAAGGCTCGTCCTCCCTCATGGCTACAAAGACATTATCCGAGCTTTTGTTCAGGAGCAGCTCTCACGGGATGATAGATTCGATGATATTATTTCCGGGAAAGGTAGGACCGAGAGTCTTCGAGGCTTTGTGATCGAGAATTAGAATCGCTGATGGCATGAATGCAGGTCTAGGATTCATCATGTTGCTCAGTGGAGACCCAGGCGTTGGAAAGACGCTCACCGCAGAATCTGGTAACTCACCCAGTCCTAAAGACCCGACTCTATTTTGCTGAATCAAGATAGTCGCCGAGGAAATGCATCAGCCGCTATATTCGATGAGTGCGGGCGAACTTGAAGAGACAGCTGCGGAAGTGGAAGATTCACTCGAACTCGTCTTAGAGCTCGCGAGCAAGTGGAATGCTATTTTACTCCTTGATGAATGCGATGTGTTTCTTGAGGCACGTACGACGGCCGATATACGGCGTAACCGTCTCATATCCAGTGAGTTACCATCCACGCCTACCTTAAGAAGCCAGTTCTATGCAGGAGAGCTTACGATATGACTCTTACAGCCTTCTTGAAGAAGCTCGAGTACTACCAAGGCGTAATGTTCCTCACCACAAATCGCCTCAATGACATCGATCCCGCTCTCGAGTCGCGGATTCATTTAATTATCCACTACCCAGCTCTTGATATCGCCAGTAGACTCCACATATGGAAAACCTTTGTCAGGATGGGGAATTTGGAGAGTCGTCTGAGCGATAGGGAATTGGAAATCTTGGCGAAGAACGAGATTAATGGAAGGCAGATAAAGAATATTGTCAAGACGGGTCGTTTGCTATCAAGGCAGTCTAATGCCCCGCTGGCTATAGAGCACTTGGAGATGGTGCTCAAGGTTAAGCAAGGGGTTATTTATTGACGACGGGATGGACAGCCACGGCTTCGTATGCCCTAGACCTCACAACCGATATCAGTAAATTCTCGTATATGTTATTCATCCATAATACAAGGCTAGCGTCCATTACAAAGCTCTAAAAGATAGCTCTTCCAAATTACTCCAGAGCACCACGAAACTCGACATCATTTTGAGTAAATGCTCTGGTTATCAGGTGTGTTCGAATTTCCTTAGTGTGAAGACTCAAGCGCACAAAAGCCCAAAGATCCCGGTTGGTTTCCAACGCGGATATTCATGAAGCTCTTTATGTATTAGTCCTCTTAGAATCGTTAGTTTATCCGAGTGACCAAAGCTCATCTAATTGTCTCCAGAACGTTTTCGAGTTGTCAGCATGGGCTGCGCATACAAGTTTGTGCCGCCTCATTCGCAACATTCAAAAACTTGTAGCTTTCACGGGGGTCACGTTTAGTATGCATCGAAGAAACGTGGAGAGAAAAATCATCAATTCTTAAAACAAAAAAACAAAACCGGGTATACTAGTACTACTGCCATCCCTTGAGTCCCAACACAATCCGTCCATCCAACACACCAAGCCTTGCCGTTAAATCGCATCGAGGACTGCGAGGTCGGCAGCAGAGAGGACGACCGAGCCTGGTGGGTTGGGCTTCGGGATTGTGTCGAGATACTTGAAGACGAGGTCAACAAGCTTGTCGAAGTTATCGGTAGAGACTCCTTGCGGAGGCTCTTTCCTGGCGTATCGGAATAATTGAAACGCGTAGTGCACCGCGTTATGTCGATCGATCGCGCTCCTATCGTTGGCAGCGAGAGTCGATTCCAAAACGTCGAGGAGAAGTCGGCGGTTGGCGCTAGTTTCGACGAGATGTTCAAGAGCCTGGACCAGGGAAGCAGCTTGATCTCGGATCTGGCGCTCGACCGGACGCACATTGTCGAGGTCGTCGATGGCAAGGGAGGCTGGATCTGCTAAAGGTGTTATCTGCCCAGGGAAGAGTTTACGGGTGAGCCACTTACCCAGCTTTGTTCCACGGAACGCGACCCTCACTTCATCCGGGTACATCAAAGCTACAAAGCCGAGAAAAAGCGTCAAAAGTGTACCTAGGATGAGCGACAAGACACCGACGATGAATCCTGGGTCAGCCATTTAGACTGGACCTCGAGACGCGATTTGGAAAGTTGAATGTGGTTTTGAAAGCGGCGTTGCTATGAAAAGAAGCAGAATGGGAGAGAATTCGTCGATGGTGGAGGAAGCAAGAACGGAAACGCGAGGCGATAAACAAATGACCAAATTATAGAGTTCACCGGCGTTGGTACTTGACATCTGCGCTCTTGCCTTCTCTTCACTGCGATGACGACCGCACGTTTTGGTGGAGAAGGAAGGAGCAGGGAGCCCACTCCACTTCGCACCCTCCTATGTATCTTTCCCAGCTCATTTCGTTCCTGGGCTACTTACCTTCTAGGGACTTCCAGATCGATAGACACAAGAACAGCGTCCATCTCTGCGTTGAAATCAACTAGGGTTCCGAGCCCAAGAAGTTGTTCAGCGAGGTGTGAGCATCCACCGATATTCATTTTGAACTCTCTGACTTTCTTCTTGCGACGATCTACGCTCAATTTCATCCTACAATTGCCCCCCAAGGATTCTTGAGCCTATTTACTCAAGCTGGAGTGACAGTCAGATTGGGGTATATCGAAGACGCCAGATAACCTGCTGTGCGATGGAAACGAATGCCGTCGAGTCTGGAATACTCAGCGTTTGTACAGCGCGCCACAGATATGGATGATTAGAAAACATTAGTGAAGATCCTAGCAAGCAGATAATTATCGAGGGGCAGTGCGACCAAGCCTTTCGAGTGAGAATGAGCTGTGGAGGCTTGGCGATTTGGGAAGAAATTCCCTTGGGTTGTTGAAAAATTATGGTGGCTTAAATAATTGCTCGTATTTGCAGACGCCCTACCCTCCTTATATATTTCTAAAATTGTATTTTTTTTCTTACGACATTATTATTCCTTAAACGAGCCCGCACTTCCTAGACCCATCCGTCACTAATATTTTTCCACTTGCTTGCCGAACAATCGAACCACTCGATCCTTCACCTACTTGAAATCCACCACCTCATCGTACACAATGTCGGTTCTTGTACCCTCCAATCAAGATGGGTGTCGCGAGCTACAAAAGCTCCAGGCGCCAATTTATCGACTGCATGCCGAGTTGGTCCAGCTTTTAGCGAAATGCTTCCTGGAACCTTTCGAAGCCGCTCTGCTTGCAATTTGCAGCAAGGAATTCCGTCGCATACTAGGGACACAATACTGGAAGATTTGTCGAGATGTCGACCAAGGCAACAAGCTCTTGTCTGTGTGGGAGAAAGACTTCCCCGAAATGATCCATTGCATTCCATGTGCAAGATTTCATCACGCAAAGTCGAAACCCCAAGTCAATTCAGAATGGAAGTGTCAGCATCTCGAAAGACAGATAAGATCTATTGGGTCTGATTTTCATCATGCACGTGATGAATTGAGGTTTATCTATATTCAAGCGGCACTCAAACGCCATAGACTTGGTCTGGATTTCGAACAGTACATCAAAGCTCTCAATCTCGAACGCTATTCAGATTTCACTACTCGCACAGTCAGGCGATATTATTCTGTATCCGAAGCACGCATAATATCCGGCGAGGTGTTTGTCCGAGTGCAAGACTGGAATTTCTATCCCGCCGAAGTCCTCATCGCCAGATTTCCTTGTAGAGCTTTCCGGGCCTTATTCCTGCGTTGCTCCCATTTTATGGACGGTTCGATAAACACAGAATTGGAGAGACAGCTTTGGAATGCGTCGCTAGTCTGGGAAAATTTGGGTCAACCTAATAAATTCGATGGCTTGCGACAGTGCCGCTTCTGTGAAACCGAGATGCAATTCGATATCATACGATTCATGGATCTTGCCTCAGAGCAACCAAAGAAGCCGAGACTGTATGATCGCTACATTGCAACAGTAACAACGACCTGGGCAAATTATGGGAACGGAAACCCTGCTTTGAATGGGAAATACCGGCGCCAATTCCTGGACGAATGGGAAATTCCTATCAAGAAGCTCGGGATTCAGCACAACCCTGTTTGTTTTGAGCCCGGAAGTATCAAGAATGCCTATGAAAACAGTGATAGATTCTCCTTTGAAACCGTAGTTTCCAAAGAAAAGATAGAGGCTATCAAGGCTTCCATGGCAGATAATGACGAGAGGCTGGCACTATTGGGTCATCCTAAGGCGAAGCGGACCGACTTTTTCGGCTATCATTACTAAAGCAAATCCAGCAAGAACTTTTGCCTTCGACGGTATTAAAAATGAGAAGACGAGTCGCTTGTTGTCGAAATAGCAAAATGTCCCAATGGACATAAGGCAAATTTGGATATACTGCTCAAGGTTAAGCGGGGAACTTTGGCCGATGATATACGGTGTCAGGCCGAGCCGTCATCTCGGCACTCTAATAGACCAGATAGGCACCGGGAAATTATTCAGCGGTCGGGTCTCGTTCCCCCCGGGGATGATGTTGCGTAAATGGCAGGCTGTCTCATTAATTTCAGGAGGAGAAATCTCAATCATCAGATTCCAACACGTATAAATCGCCTATCTCAACACATCACAAATGAAGTCCGCAGGGAAAATTCCTTGATTTCATAGATTGAAATGACTGACGTAAAGACATGCACACCTACCCATTCCAGAGTGGGGTCTGCGACTTGAATTCTGTATGGTATATCTTCTATTTAATTCTGGAATGGCAGCCTAGATCTTCTCAAATCTCAAGATTAACTTGTTCCCAGCAGGGCCACAGGTGTATCCATCTGTCTGCTGAATTCCCTCGTCGTCCGCGATGTGGGTTCTGAAATTCGAGTATACGGCCGCAATGACCAACTTGATTTCTGAATGCGAATTAGCATATATCAGAACAGCATTACCTAGGAACAGATGCAGGTGGAAACTTTACACATACCATGCATAGCAAAGTTGCTGCCCACGCACATCCTACCGCCACTGCTGAACGCCCAGAACCATCTGTCTCGCTCTCGTTTCTGCTCTTCCGTGTACCCATTCTCGTCATCCAACCAGCGCGTATGATCCCAATTCTCTGGATCAGGGTATACAGTCTCGTTGCGGTGAACACTATGGGCTTGCGCTCCAACTCGTACCCCACCGGGGATGTTCGTATACGGCCCCAGTGTGCAAGATGGGTAAGGAGTCATTCGTGGTTGTCCGCCTGGAATTGCTGCTCTCAAACGCAGAGTCTCCATTAATACTGCATGCAGTATCGGAAGGGCATCTAGATCTTTTGAATCGGGAATAGACTTGGATACGGCTTGCAAAGAAAGATCCATATTGGGAGAAAGCGTCAAAAGTTCGGTTCGTAGCCGATCCTGCAGAGATAGATCGCGAGATAAATTCCAGGCGAGGTAAGTGAGTGTGATTCCTGACGTCTCATGCCCCGCAGCCAAATGATCAATCATTTCGGAAGCAATGCTTAGCTCTGGGTATTTGAGAGTTGTGTTGCTGAGCACAGACTCCTCTCCCTTACCCTTGCTTTCCTTCGAAATGCCGGCCAGCATGGCTTCCATAACCATGGGCTGATTACCTACTTCCGGGTCTTTGGCCGTCTGTTGCAAATAAGCCACAGTATCCTCGCAGCGTTTCTTGCACCAAGCCTCCAATTCTTCGTTTGCATCATCAACCCATGTGGGGCAAAGATTGATGCGAAAGTGTCTGAGAAAACGGGTCAATTTTGGGAGTTCTTGGTTGAAGAACGTATGAGTTTTGCGGCTGTGGTACAATGATAGCCAACGAGTTCGCTCCGATTCGTTTTGTAGGAAGTTGCTGCCATTTTTAAGACCGAATTGATACGTCGTAATAAAATCCATTGTAGTTGCGTTCCAGATATCGTGGATATCAACCCCACTCGGGTTTCTCCTGGAGGCTGAATCGAGTGAAGGGAGCAGTCGGTCATAAAGTATGACTTGTGCTTGTCTAGCAAGGGCGGGAGAGCTATGGAGAACTGATTTGGAGTATACGTTGGAAATCATGCGCTTTCGTGCCGAATGTGGTCGTGAGTGCCAAGCAGAGAACATGCACGGCACGCTGGTGGATCGTAAGTTATCAACATGTCTTCTTGTGATAAATCAAGTAGCTTACCCATAGTTGTCAAAGATTGAATACCACTGGCCTTTTTCAAACCCCCCAGCATATACCGTACGAAGCCCATTTACATCATTGATGCTGAGCTCGTTAGGAGCTACCCGAATGACAGGGCCATGTTTGAGGTGAGCGGCGTGCAGCGCCCGATTCTCGTAGCAGCGATATCGGGTCCAAAGAATCCAGACAGGAGAGAACGGGGCAGTCCAGTGAGCGTTAGGGATCTTCGAAAGCGGTGATAGAAAACCATTATAGATGATGAGCTTGAAGAAAGCGAGGGAGGCAAGAGCAACCAAGCCCAGGGCGGGAATGCTGAGAGACAACATGCTCCGGTTGAACTTTCAAAGCCGACTGAAATAGATTCAAGGTTTCTACGCGCAAGATTTAACCAGAGAGGCACCTCAGTTAAGCTCCGGAGGAAATGTTGAGAGACGAATGCTGGCGCTTTGATTCAGAGTAGGGTGGCTGCTTTTCCCACTTTTGACGACTCGTTTCGCCGAAAATCTGAACTCTACGAAGCCATGATTGAATAGAAACTCAATGCATTTATTCTTGTGACTGGAATACCCACCTGCTGCGTAACAGCATTCACATCATTATGAGTGGTCGTTCATTCCGGTTGTTATCAGCCGAGAAATGGGGCCGGCAAAGAATGGGGGAGACCGTAGGCCGAAAACGGAAGCTCTAAGCGGCCCTCTATTAACCAGCCTCTGAATATGTCACGACGAGTGGGACATTCAAAATGGGCAATAATTAATACCGATTTTTCGGTCCATCGCAAGCCACCTGCACATACATTCTTCTTGGCTTCGAGTATCAAAGACTCAACAAGTTTTGTAACATACGTCCTATGTCGCGAGCCGGATTCATTGAAGAGGCCAAAACAAAAGAAGAGTATACCACATCCCTTCAAGTAGTGGTTGTCACCTAATAGTGAGGAGAAGAAATCTTGTATTTGTTACTTTTCTATGTAAAGAGGGATCCTGCACTTAATTACTAGAAGTAGAATCCAGGCAGTTCACCTGACGAGAACTAGTCACCTGATTCACCACTACATCATGGTTTAGACCTTAAAGCCACTCTTTTAGCAAGTATATAAAAATACAATTAATATAACGTTGTTCTAGAGCCTTTTTTCTTTCGATCCCATGGCATTTCTTATTGCAGAGGGGTTTCCCAGTCATGCTGTTGATCGTTTCGTTGACGCCATCCATTACCGCTTCAGCGTTTGCCCCCTGTCCTGTCACGGATAACCACAAATCTTCGAATTTCGGAGTGATAATATGATAGTCCCGACATGAAAATGTATAGTTCCAAACCCTACCACTCAACCTAAGGCATAGGCATTCCGAGTGTTTCGCCGCAGCCTCCCGGTGTGGCGTTCTAATGCGCCACTCCTGTTTCAGCACTATACTTCTTCCAGGTTAGCCGCACCTACTCCTTGCCATTCCTGTGCCAGCCAGGTACTGGCACAGGGTAACGCTTAGGTAGATTAGCAAAATACTTACTTAGAGGCTATGCTATGCTATGTATCAACACCTTGCTGTCAATATCGGGGGGGATATGGTAGAGCTCGTGGTAAGTATATTCATATCAGGGCTATGATCGAGTCTTTCGCAAACCACTTTTCTTTGTCTGCTCGACCTTTAGCATTTGTGAATACGCATCAATCCATATGCGGTGTTATACAATGTTAGAGCAGTGAGGACTAGGGTGGTACGAATGCGTGAGTATCCAGATTCGAGCCGGTAGCAAGGACGGCTCGGTTGCTGCAGCGCCAGCCTTGCGGCTCGACTCGACGATTGATTGCGACGCCGTCCGGCAGTCTCAGTTTCTCCCTTCTTAAGGATGCTGATGCGCTACTTCTCGATAGCGCTGGATAAGTTTCTGAGCTTCTCTTATCTCCCACCACGATCCTGAAATCTCTACCTTGATGGCATCCGGCGAACGACCCCACCTCCGCGGCGACTTCGAAATCGCGATCATCTGCGCGTTGCAGATCGAGGCTGACGCTGTCCAGGCCATGTTCGATGGCTTCTGGGACGAGGACGAGGATAACTCATACGGGAAAGCAGCGGGAGATCCCAACGCTTACACAACTGGATGGATTGGCAGACACAATGTTGTCCTTGCACATATGCCGGGCATGGGAAAGAGCGAATCTGCCAGCGTAGCGACGAGTTTTCGCTCAAGCTTCAGCGGTATCAGGCTTGGCTTAGTTGTTGGCATTTGTGGAGGTGTGCCTAGTATGGTAGAAGAAGGCAAAGAGATGCTACTCGGAGACGTGGTAATTAGCACTGGAATAGTACAATTCGACTTTGGGCGACAGTACTCGAACGGGGTGGTTCAGAAGGATACACCAGACGAAAACCTTGGCCGGCCGAACAAGGAGATTCGAGCATTTTTGCAGATGATCAAGGGAATGCGAGGCTATAAGCAGCTGAAAGACAACAGCCTTGTATACCTTAAGAAACTATGCGAGAAAGACGATTTCGAAGCGTGGAAATACCCTGGCGCGAGCGAAGATATTCTTTACCAATCGACATACCGCCACAAACATCAGCAGGCAGAGGCTTGCAGCGTATGTGCGAGCTGTAAGAGCAAGGAAGATGAGGTGTGCGAGGGCGCACTTGAGTCGAGCTGCACTGAGTTAAAGTGCGATAACAAAGAGCAAGTTGGTCGAGATAGGCTACGGAATATCAAGACGGCAAACATATCAGGAGAGGCTAAGACGCTACCAACACCGGAGATACACTTTGGGCGGATTGCGTCGGGGGATTTGGTGATGAAATCGGGGTCTCACCGAGACGACATTGCAGAGAAGAGAAAGGTAATTGCATTCGAGATGGAAGGAGCTGGAGTATGGGATAATCTCCCTACTGTGGTGATGAAGGGAGTGTGCGATTATGCAGACAGTCATAAGAACAAAAAATGGCAGAAATATGCGGCAGCCAGCGCAGCTGCTTGCATGAAGTCATTTTTGAGGGTATGGATTCCCATCGATAGACAACCCGGTATTCCGGCAGCAAGTAAGTAGTCCGATGTATACAGAAAAGCTGCAGACTTTGAGAAGTCCGTATTCTAAGGGTCCATGAATTAGGAAGTCTCCCAAATACAAACCGAGAAACTCCCGATAAGCAACAAAAGAGCGAATTCGTGAAGAAGTTTCACACTAGCCTATACGAGGATCAGAAAAACAGGAACGACGCACGTACACCGGGAACCTGTCAATGGGCGACTAGCCACAGCCGCTTCAACAATTGGGTAGAAAGCCAACAGTCCAGCCTGCTTATATTATCTGCCGACCCAGGATGTGGCAAATCAATTCTGACGAGATATCTTGTGGACGAATACCTGCCTGAGGCTTGTTCTAAACAAATCTGTTACTTCTTCTTCAAGGATGATTTTCCGGACCAGAAGAATGCTGAGCCAGCTCTCCAAAGCTTGATACACCAGCTTTTATTTCATGACTCGCGGCTAATCACCGATGAGGAGATTCGAAACCTAGAAAAAGGATCAGACCAGCTTATAAATTCATTCTCATATCTTTGGCCCTTTTTAATCCAGCTAATCGAAAAATCCTCAAACTCTGGCAGGGAGGTTGTATGCATTTTAGATGCTTTGGACGAATGCGAGGAAAAGAGCAGGCGTCGCTTAATAGAGAGTCTTATCGACCTATATCAATCTGATTCTCAAACAAAACGTCCTGTCAAATTTCTGGTCACCAGTAGACCCTACGATCATATTTTATGTCACTTCAATATTTTGTCCAACAACTCTTCACTCGCTAGTACGATTTGGCTAAATGGCGAGAAAGAAAAAGAAGTAGACAAGATAAAAGCCGAGATTGAGATTGTGGTCAAAAGTAGAGTTCACAAATTGAGCAAGATCCGTCACCTTACCAACGACGAAAAAGGTGCGCTAGTGGATGCGCTGCTCTCGATCGAGCACCGGACCTATCTTTGGGTTGCACTTGCAATGGATTTCATTGTCAATACTTTATACCTCACGGTCCAGACTCTTAGAGACATTATCAAGACGATTCCAAGAAATGTGGACGAAGCTTATGAGAAAATTCTATCGAGAAGTCCGAATCCTGCCCGGACGCGGAAAATACTCCATATTGTTATAGGCGCATTCGAGCCTCTTACTATTCAGCAAATGTCCCTCGCTTTGGAGATTGAAGAGGTTTACCACTCCCACAGAGAAATTGATCAAGAACCTGAAGACCGGCTTAGGAAGGCTATTCGAGACTCTTGTGGACTTTTTGTGGTCATCGTAGACGACAAGATCTACCTCTTCCACCAAACCGCCAAAGAGTTTCTAGTTCGCTCAGAATCCATCCCAGGACTCCTTCCCTCAAGTCGACATTCTGGGAGGAACTCACTTACAACATCCCGGCGTTCAAGTACAGCTACCATGGAACAACCGTGGAAGCAATCTTTGTTCCCACAAGAATCGCATAAGGTCTTAGCAAAAATTTGTATCTGGTATCTTACGCTGGATCCTAAGAAGCTTAAGTCAGACGTGTTTAGTCATTATGCAGGTAAATGGTGGTCTCGTCACTTTCGCTGTTCAAACATCTCTATTGATGATGCTATTTCACAACAAGCTACTGCGCTTTGCGAAAAACAGCACTATTCTTTCTCTCTCTGGCGCGAAGCTATTGGCCACGTTTGCACTACTATTCAATTGGAAAATGCGGCGCCGCTCGAAATCTCTTCCGCCCTGGGCCTTTTACTAGTTGTCAAAATCCAGCTCGACACCAATGATACGAAGCTTAATAATGCTGGGCGAAAACGTCAAAATCAAAGTCCGAGGTGCTGGAATCTGTGGCACCTAACTTGCTGTTGTATCGGGAGCAGGCAACAAGAAGAACATGGAGCAACAACGGGCCAAGAGTATTACAATTTGGCAATGGTGGCAGCAGCAGAAGGAGGATATGTTGCGATCGTCGAGCTGCTGCTGGCCCAGGGCGCCGACATCAACGCGCAAGGAGGACCTTACGGCAACGCGCTCCAGCTGGCCTCATACTGGGGCCATATTGCGACTGTCGAACTACTGCTGGCCCAGGGCGCCGACGTTAACGCGCAAGGAGGAGTTTTCAGCAACGCGCTCCAGGCAGCCTCGGGAGGGGGCCATACTGCGACTGTCGAGCTACTGCTGGCCCAGGGCGCCGACGTTAACGCGCAAGGAGGAGTTTTCAGCAACGCGCTCCAGGCGGCCTCGGAAGGGGGCCATACTGCGACCGTCGACTTACTGCTGGCCAAGGGCGCCGAAAGGGGTAGTCGATAAATTACATTCTCTTCGGTTTTAGCATACAAAACTCTATACTGTATCATCATTCCAGGTGGCAGCTATAGGTAAGAAATAATGGTGGGAGCAAAAAAGCGGAGAAGCCTACCCGCCACAGGCTCATTATGTAAAACGTGCAGGTGGCGGTTGAGAATAGCCAGGATCATATCGGTTGATTGAAAGGTACACGATCGGCGTAGAGATGTTGCATGAATCAACCACACGCAGTACGCTGATAATGGCTTCTTAGCATAATAGGAACGTTCTGAGGGTTAGATACTGCCATTATTTTAGTAATAGGAGTAATAGGAGCTCGATAGTAGAGCTATGATGGTGGGACTTTATATTACAATAAAAAAAAACCTTCTACAAACTAGGCGGCGATGTCAGTATAACATTTTATATAAGATACTTCTCGGGAGTCTAGGGTGGCCCAACTATATATCTCACGCAAAATGAAAACAAATATAATACGTATACGAGGTCGAGGTTATTTTAAATTTAAAGTACCTATGATTTGGCTCGCGACGTTGGGTGGTTCGCTACATAGGGACGTATGTTACTGAAGACTCGTCAAGTTTCATGGATTATTCGAGTCGAAAGTTTTATACACGATCAGTGAGAGATTTAGAAAATATCATGTCAGGGGCATCATCCCGAGCCATCTTTCACAGTTCCACAACACCCAACAAGTTTTTATTTCAGTTATACGGTTCCAAAAAATTCCATTCAAAATCTAGAACTTCAAATTGCAACCAAATCAATCTCATCATTAAATTACAAGACTCAATCTCGGCTGTGGGATAATATTTCAACCCCAGGTTCGTAGGCTACACCACGTACAGGTGTTGAGTCATCGCAGCCCAAAAAAGTGTTTGCTTCTCTTCGATTGAGCGTGTCATCTTTGTGCAAGGGCCATGCTAATCTTCTCTGTGTCTTTTCAAATTGACCATTTGCCCGAGGGCGATTTTTTCAAGAGAGGCCGGAGAGGAGGGGATTTATATATTATTGCTGTGACTCACGAAGACTTTAGCGCCGAGTCATCGAGGCCGTTGTGTGACCATCCCATTACCGCTTTGGGAGAAACAAATCCATTGTGAATCATACGGTTTCTGCTGCCTAACGAAAGCTTCCAATTTATGACTCGCTGTAGCCTGTTTAGGAAATTCGAACAGTGGCAAATCACTCGAAGAAGTCTGACCATAATCTGCCTGAAAGGCACCATCCAACATCCGGAAATCGAATGAATTTTCTGCAGAGAGCTCTTGAATTACCTGAACAGATAGATAGTATTTTAAAGTCCTGATTTGAACTTAGTAGGCCACATAACTTGGGCCATACATCACATATTCGGCCGGGGGGGCTCTTGGTCGGATAAATTTGCACATAATGGGATTTTCATTTCCGATCTCTTCTTTCAGTCCTGCAACTTGTATTGAATGCCTAAAGACTGCAGCCTAGATCATACCAGACACCCGCCGCATTGGAATCCGTAACATAGGAATTCGCTACTGAATCCGCATAGCAATAACACATTCCGATCGAATCCACTCGCCTAACCGATGTTGTGCGGCCATCGTACCCTGGGCAATATTGTTTACAGCTCGCAGCGCCTCCTCCTGATGAGAAGGAGGAGACCTGGTTTGCTTTCGAACCTGGGGTGCCCCTTGCCCCGCAAATGAGAGGAGAAGCAGCCGAAGTGGAGACCACGACGGTCGTTGATGTGCTGGTCACTTCTGTAGTCGAAGTAAGCGTGGATGTGGGCACTGTGACGGTACTAGGCAACTTTTCAGATAATTAGTATTGGTTTTCAGAAAGCACACACCGTCGTAAACTTACTGTTGTGGAGACAATTGATGTTGAGGTGATAGTTTTTACGGAAGGAGGTGTAGCGGTCAATAGACATGAGCAAGCGCTTGTCATGGAAGCAGCGTTGCAATGGGAAGCGTATGATGGAACAACTAGGGCCCTCTTGGCTGGTGCTGCTCCTGTTTTTGTCGTCGAGGTAGCAGTGGCAGGCTGAATTACAACGCTAATGAAATTTAGGGAAGTGCTCAAACGTGCTCTGGATATTTTTGTTACTCACGAAGTAGCTATCGTAGTAGCAAGTGGAGTGATAGTGCTTGCTGCGGTATACACAGTACTTGTAACAACAGTCGTGGAATAGCTGATCGGTTGAATGAGGGACGAGCAATAGACACTCGCTGAGGCGGAAAACCTGGCATTCCTGAGATCACGAAGGCAGTTATTGGCATTGCAACCCTTTTGGCGTTTTTCGATCAAAGGAGAAGCAGGCGAGATGCCAGGAGCTGCAGCCGCAAGACTGACTCCGGCAGCAATAGAGAAGAGTTTATAAAAGTGCATAATAATCGTGCTGGATATGAGTATGCGAGAAGAGGCAGTTCACTGGGATAAAACTTCTGAAAGCTTTTCGAGGAAGCTGGGGTTTTTATACATAATATGTTGTTTCTTGGAGTTGCTTTGTGCGTCTTGAAGTCAGCTTTCAGACCCTCGATTCCCTACGCTAAGCGTTCGAGAAGGCTTTGACATCTTCCAGCTAGAATGTCCGACAGGCAAACCTTCCAGAAGACGCGCCTCTAGAATCAAACCATACATAAACTTGGCGTACCAATTATCAAAACGATAGGGCAATGGCTCGAGGTAGTGATCTAGCCCGAATGCGGGGGACTTGCCACGACGATGGCAGCTCGCCCCAGGAACGCCATCACTGGTGGTTGGAAAGCTGAAAGACAAACATCAACGCCAGCTCTGCTTTTGAACATTAAGCGCGGAAATTAGTGGCGGTCTAGAACATAGCTTGGGCCCTTGCTAGTCGCGCCAATGCCAAGAACACCAGCGCTAGGTACCTCCGAGTTAGAAATGTACCCAAAGCGATCTACTTTTCAAGATCGAAAAGATATACTGGGGTAAATTTATTGAGGACATGACACTCTCCTGGTGGACAAAGAAAAGCGGCACCAAATCCGAATGTACCACACCGAGTGGGACATCCAATGGGCAATAACCAGCGCCGCTTGTTCCGTCCACCGCGAGACACTGTAGCTGCGCCATCACTTGAATTTTGCTGCGCTCGAAACCAGACGTAGCAATAATCGAGGGACCTGATAGATTTGTCACTAGACGAGACAAGCCAGTGGTGGTTCAGAGATGAGACGAAAATGAAATGAACTTTCTCATCTCCAGTGTGACTTGTTTGATATACCGTAAATTCGTTGCAAGCCCACCGCATTGAGGCAATTCCTAGCAGATATTTCCTAGTATCCTTGTCTTTCTTTAGGAGCGTACCCAGCTTCTAGAAACTCGATATCCGCCTTCGTCAGCGTCCCAGAACTCGCAAATTGCACACTCTCCACAGCCTGGTCAATTCTCTCCTTACTGCTCAATCCAATAATCGGATTGACCTTATCTTTACTCAAACACCAAGCAGTGGCAATCGTAGTCATAGATACTCCATACTTCTTGGAAAGTTCTTCGACTCGTCCGATGACTGCCTTGTCGATTTCGGTCTCTTTGCCGCGGATATTGGCGTTTAGATATTTGTCGGTTTTCTCGCGTTTGGTTGAGCGGTCTGAGAAGGGTCGAGAAAGTGCTCCACGAGCGATAGGGGACCATGGGATCAGGCCGATACCTGTGTCTCTGCAGTAGGGAATCATTTCGCGCTCTGAATTATTATGTTAGCTCATTTTTCTTGTAGGGATGCTGATTCTTGAGACCTGCGTACCCTCTTCTCTATAGATCAAGTTGTAGTAGTTCTGCATGGACACAAATTTGTGCTATCCGTGCTTGTCTGCAATGTTCTGCAGAGTCTGGAACTCCCACGCAGCCATCTACACCTAGTCAGCCTCGATCTTCAGCACCTTGCTAAAACAGTACTTACACTCGAGGCTCCAATATATCTAACCTTCCCACTCTCCACAACATCATTTAAAGCCCTCATAATTTCCTCCCGGGGCGTATCTCTATCCAGTCTATGAATCTGAAGCACATCGATATAAGTGCCCAACCTCTCCACACTGCGATCAACAGCATCCAGTATGTGCTTCCTGCTCAAGCCGACCTGATTGACCATAGCGCCATCGTTTGTTGACACCGCTGCAATAGGCGGTTGGGAACCATCATCCGAAACTCCGAAGTAGCATTTGCTCAGAATTACGACCTTGTTTCGAGGGATATTGTATTGCTTCAATGCTTTGCCGATGATTTCCTCCGATCTGCCATTGGAATAGACATCTGCGGTGTCCCAGGTATTTAGTCCTACATCATACGCGTGCTAATTGCAACATTAGTGATTTTTCTCAGACGGGAGGGCTTGAGATAGATATAAAAAGCGGCACTAATCATTGTGGATTTTGAATGTCTCACTCAGTGTGGCACATTCAATTACCGCCGCTTTTCTAGTCTACCAGGAGGAGGGGCAGCTGCTTGCCTTGAGGAGGGGCAATGCTTCAGCTTCATCGAGAACCCATTCTTGCCAATCCGGTGAGCCAATACTCATAGTCCCATAAATGACCTTTGAGATTTTGAGACCGGAGTTCCCTAACCGTGTGTATTCCATCTTGGGAGCAGCTTGGCTGGCCATTGTCGCGAGGAATTGATGGTGGGGTGATTTGTAATGAGTACGTTTGACAGTCGAAAGTGCAATGCGGAGTGGGAGAGGAGCTCTCAATGGATTCGAGAGCATTTATGAAATCAGTCGAACAGTGAGCTATATTTTTTGGTTTAACAAATAAAGTTCAAGAGGGGGGAGCTCCCCCATATTTGAAGGAGCTATGACATTCCTCGGCGTTTGTACCTGACTTCGGCGTTAGGAGATGTATCCGAGCGATATCCGAGCTAATCATGCCACCCCGCTCCTATCCCTGATGCAAGCTCTGAATAGCTTCATATTGAAAGACGTGTCAGCTTTGTATGCTGATTCTCAAATCTGGAAACTTCCAGGCTGCCTTCATTGCCGACACGCATGGTGAGAGCGCACTCAACTTCCCAGCCATGAAAAGCAGATCGAAGTTCTTTTGGATGAAAACGTTTCACGCCCCCGACCTACTTGGTTTCGAAGGATGAAGATTGAATTGACAGCAAAAATCACTTGACAACAAACAGTACCCTCTTGAAGTTTGAGCTGAGCCGTCAAGCAAGGATTCTATGCGGCAAGACACACATTTTATTCGTTGTATCGAAACCCTGATTTTCGAAAGGGCCACACATGGCATGATTTGCGGTCGGTATTGATTGTTGATGATGCAAAAAAAGCAAGAACTTGTTCCTCATATACCATTGCTGCTAGCAAGCATCCAGAAAAGAGACCAGCCTAGTCGCATCTAGATAAAAATGACACCAAGCACCTGCAGCAACTACAAAGAACAAAAATGTCAAAAATCAAGAATCCTTCATGATCTGGGATAGCGGATGGTGTAGCGGGAAATATCAGCGCGAAATGCCCCCCATACTGCCATCTACAATCCCACCAGTTGCCAAATTTCGCTCATAATCCATTATATTCCCTACTAAACAGACCAAGCAACTGAACGACAGCAAATTTCCCCTAACAACAAAAACGATCACAGGAACAACTAGTGGTGAGGCCACTTCCTTGCCCAGCCAAGCAAGCCAATGTCTCTCCATTCTCACTCCTTCCTTGCCAAGACTTGGAAGTTGCGCCGATTCATCCCATGTGAAGCTTCTAGCTTCGGGTTGCATCTACCCTTAAAACACCCAAGGTGCACAACTTTTATACTCTTCCCATCTCCAATCCCCACAGCAGAAAAATGTCCGAAGAAGAAAGAGCTACTCAGTCAAGCCCCAGGATCCACACTCGGGCACGTATAAAGTTCATCTTAGACGCGTAGCAATGATAAAAAAATATTTCCAATGAAGTCACATGGGAGAAGAAAGCTAAGGAACTCGAAGGAAGACATTTTCATTTCAACTAGACCATCATCTCGTCTCGAAACGCACTTCCCTCCTTCACCTCCGCTCTCATCCTCGCGCACGGAAATGAAATCTAACCGCAACCGTGAACGACAGCAACGAAATTCCCAGACAGTGAGACGTCACTTGACAACAACCTCCCTACGCACCGTCTGATTGAAAACAAGACAGACCCTGACAGACTGGGAACATGCCCAGGGAATCCAGTGCAAAAATGCATATCCGCGTTTCCCAATGTGCGCCCGAACATCATGTTTATTTTCGTGAAATGGTCTTTCTCATGCTACATATTCAGAGATGAGGGGCCGAGACTTTATACAACTTTGCCAACGCCGGAAGAGGTAGGCAGCCTTGCTAAATTGAATATGCCACCACTAGATGAGCTCAAATCCTGCATTGCACTTGCCATTCGAAGAAAAGAGCACAATAACCGAGTCTCGACCCAAGCAAGAAAGTCGCGGCCCAAAGACCGGGTCAAATGCAAAGTCCTTCATTCGTATGTAAGTAAGTCAATCATGCAAGTCGTGCTTCTAGATGCCAAATGCTACCAAGCCATATATATTTACTCCCCAGCCAATGCAGCTCTATTCCGTCTTTCTAGCAAACCCACTCAATCACGTACTCTCATCTCGCTCACTGCCCCCTTCCTCACTTTTCTTCGGTACCGCAACATCAGCCGCAGCCCTCAGAAACTCCCGCTCTGCCTTCTCTTCCCTCAGCGCAGCATCCAGCCAGCTCTGCATGCCCGTCTGCAGCACAAACTGCGAATTCAACTTCGAGGTGAAGTACCTATCTCTTCTCGTCGTGCTACGCGCACCGCCTTCTAGCGCAGACATCGCGGCCCTGGTGGTTCTCATGCGCTTCCCCTTTCTCCCTCCGCCCTCGCTGAGCATATTGCTCATGCGTGTCCGCTCCTCTTGCAGACGAGCATCATACGCGACGATTGATCGAATGTAAGGCGCCAGATCCGTGGAAATGATAGCCATGTCTCGATCGAAAGACGATGCTTCGAGGGTGGTTGAGATGTTCCATACGTATTTTTCGACTTCGGAGATAGGGTCGAATGCTAAGCTGAAATCGCGGCGAGATAGGGATGGATCGGGAGTTGTGGCTTGCTTTGTGATGAGGCGAAGGACGTCTTTTTCACTGGGCCGATCCAATTGGGTTGGCACTTCGAAGCCGTGTTGGATATGTTGGTCAACTTGTAAGTATTTCCTGGCTCTTGATTTCATCCATAGGGAAATGTCTTTGCTGGTTGTAGTGAAGTCGACCAGTGGCGAAGCTTCGATGAGTTGATGGGCGAGAATATAGTCCTCGCGTACTTTGGTCGACAGTGCGGGCATATTAACATCAAGAGGAGTCTATGCTAGTTAGCCATGTATAGATAACAAGACGACTGTAGTACTTACCTGGTTATCTGGCGCAAACAACCCGCCAGAAAACAGATCTGCCTCGCTCATACTCGCTGCAAAGTCTTCATGGATCCTCAACGCAAACCTCTGATCTTGGTTGACGACAGAAATTTTCTGGACATCTTTTGCCCACGAGCCGATGTCAATAGTCTTCTGCCAGTCACCGATATCCAAGTGCCAACCATCCCACGCCTCATGCAATACTTCTTCCTCAATATCCAAGTGATGAACGTGACTTTCTAGGACATCTTGTGATAGCCAGCCCATTCCCGCTTCATACGTGTTTTCGCTCACGACACGAATCGTTTCTCCCTTCGCATCAATATCACTGCCAGGGCGCCAACGAGGGTAGAACCAATCGAGCCCACCTTTCAAGTCCCCTACAGCAAATTGACACCAGAAGTTCAGATCGGTCAACGAAGCTCGGAGGTCCATGTTCCGGCCCTCATATAAAGTCTTGACGGCTCCACGTTCAATAATGTGACCCTCGCAGGCAGCGACCAGTAACATGTAGTCAGTAGCAAGGTCAATTGGAGGTGGTACGAAACGCACGACCGCATATAGCGTGAGGGCGTCCATAGGGAGAACAGACTCGTCATTGCAGGTTATGATGATGGGGCGTTTTGACTGAGAAATAAGCTCTAGAATAGTTGACCAGAACCCTCTGTCTGCATCATAGAGTATGTCAGCTTCTTCAATTAGTATCAAAGACTGCTTTTGTTGCTTTGGTGCCGGTTTTGGAGCGTGCTTTTCCACAATTTCTTCTTTGGGCGCTGGCTTCGGCTTCGCGGGCTTGATTTTTGGCTTTGCTGTCTCCTTCGGCTTGAAGAAAGATTCCATGGTGTCTTGCCGGCCACTCTGAAGATCATGAGCGAGAGCATCATCGACTCGCTTTTCGTCTTCGTTGACTGCGAGAGGAGCTTGAGACCTTTGCACGAGATGATTGCGGGTCATGTCGCCAACTTTCTCCAGGATGTCTTTGCCACTGCGTCTACTGCTTGAGTTGATTTCAAAAACCTCGAAGCCAAGCTCCTTTGCTATGGCATACACAGCGGCGGTCTTCCCACATCCATGAGGGCCGCTGATAACAACAGCATTTGTTACCCGCCCCGGCTCTTTGGAGCCTTTCGCTGCATCACCAGCCCTGATTACTGTCTTCTTGAAGAAGCCTAAATCAGCGTCGGATACAACGTTGTCCTCTGGATCGGTAATCTCGTCCATAGCATTGTCTTCTTCATCACTGGAAATCACAAACCCATCGAGCTTTTTTGACTTTCTTTTTCTCTTCCCGGCATTCTCGGACTTTGGTCCCGTTCTCGTCACCGAGGAAGCACGGCTGGTAGCTTTGTCGCCGGGTCCAGTTTCCACTGACTGCACGGTCAATTTCTGCAGCCATTCTTTCAGAATCAAGGCTTCGCGACCACTTTGCAGGACATCTGCAGCAGTCTTGGGAGAATATTTCTGCGTCCACGACTGGGTCTCGCATTGACCCTTGTCGAAATAAGATAAGGTTTGTGGAATCAAGTTGTACACTCTTGACAGTGCTGGATGTGGTACTGAGCGAGCTGGCCTGTTCGTTTGGATTTCGTCGTCGCTCGAGTCTGAGTGGGCGGGTTTGGGAGGCGATAGTTTTGTTAGAAGCTCTTTCCTGACCCGTTGTTGCAGAGCACTTCCACCTTCATAGTGCTTAGTTGGGAGGCGTAGGCAAGGAGGAAGTGGAGGAAACTCGTCAGGATTGATTTCGCGGATATTCTCAACTACACTCTTGATGCTTAAATCATTTGCAAGAGAAGCAATGACATCCTCATCACTACTAATTTGAATGGCTTGGTACTTTGATTTTTTGGGCTTTGGCCGAGTTTGCAAGGTAGTATCGTTGGCACACAGAGATTCGCGACTTTCATTATTTCCACGTAAGTGCACCATGCCTGCCCATGGCCATGCTGGCTCAACGGCCCCGGGAAATTTGAGAATCATGGAGGATTTTCCAAAGCCAGCAAACGCTGCTCTCGGCTTGGGTGGAGAGCTTGGTTGTACAATTGAGCGTATCCTAGCCCTGCCTAAGGTTGCGGGCCCCGTGAGGTCGACCATCGTGCGGCCCGAGGCTTTTTCTGCAGCTTCTGGTTCAGGTGGGGGCTCTTTTGGGGCAGCTTTACCCATGAATAGTGGATGAAGAGCTTTGGGTGGCTGAGCTGGGGGAGGTTTTGCAGTCTGTGGAAGAGGGGGAGCTGGCTTGGTATCGTTCATAATTTGTTCTATCTTATGACCAATCCGCGATGGGAGGCGTTCGCTGGGGCCGTAATGAATTGTCACAATTCTGGACTTGGGAGCTTTGCCGCGAGCAGAACCTCTTGTAATTGTTTCGATGGGTGGGAATGATTTCTTAGCTGGTGGCGATCCAATCGTGCCCGTTTTTGGATTCAGTCGGAGTATTTTTTTTGGCTTCCCATCCCCCGCATCCTTCGGCATCGACTTTTGGGTAGGGGCATTTTGTACAGCGGGTAAAATGTTGGTTTCTCCTATCCGGGCGTCGTCTTGCAGCGGTGGCGGATGAGACGCACTTGAATTATTGATTGTACCATTCTCAGACCCTATTGGACAGCCCCCTGGATCTGAGATAGAGGATAGAATTTCCTGTGAACCATTAATTACAGCAGGCACTGCATCGACCGGGATGATAGTTTGTATTGAAGTGGCGGGGGCTTTTCGGCTTGAAGGAGACGAGTTGTCCGTTTTTGAAGGCCGACCCTTTTTCTTCGGAAATGTCGCCTCAGTAGCTTCCTTAATTAAACCTTCAGTCCCTGGAGAGTCTGTCTTCCGCCGTTTCCTTCTGCTATTATTCGGGTCCACCTCGAGCAGCTCGGCCTGGCCATGCTCGGCCTCTTGTGCCGGCAACATCGGCGCTGCATTTGAACTCTCGAACAAGACCTCCGTCTTCGTTTTCTTAGTCGATTTTCTGGGGGCTTTCTTAGGTACATCCTCCGATTGAGGGATAGAGACATTCGTCGAGGCATCGTGGGAATCAGGTTGAGGCTCGGGTATCTTAGGCTTGGTGTCCCGTGGTTCTATGAACTGCATTAGAATTGCGGAATTATTACACAGAAAATGATATCCGTACTTGCACCCTTCTGAAAGAGGGGATAGACCTGTTTCCGCTCTTCATTCAGGTCTCCCATGGTCATGGTAGCCAGAGCTGCCATCCGTGTTCTCCAAGCTTGTATAGCAGAACGCGAGGTTCACGCGTCCCGCAAAGTCCAATTTGATGCGGTCATAGCAGGTTGGACATTTAAATTTGGTTTCGAAGGGTTGAAGGGAGGCAGGAGTCTATGATGGAGAGATTCTGTGCTGCAGACGAAAGAATTGTACACGGAAAATAAGAGTATCGAGGCGAGTTGTAGTTTTGGATGAAATTTGGATAAAATTTGGCGATGTCCAGGAACCGCGTTCTTTTCCCCATCTCGCGACGGACGCGGCCGCCCCACCAAGAGCGCAATCCAGGTCACCGTAGCAAGTGCTGCTCGACCCCTGTCAACATCAGAAAAATAAATTCTGGGAGTCGAAAAAGTTCACATTGATAATCTCTGTCCCAGCCACAACGAAACTATTCACGGCACTCTTGCGCAATGTCGTCCAAGTTTTCGTTGCAGAGTCCTTATGTTGTGGCTTCTCTGCCACGGCCTATTGACCACAAAAACGGCAGATATGTGGTGGGCGACGTATATGGCGGGGCTCCAGGCGCAAAGAAAAGAAAGAGGTCCGAATTGGCGGTTGGCATTGACGGTGAAGGTTTGAATTTGTACGATGTAAGATGCAACACATGTCTGGACTGCCTACAGAACTATACTGACTAAGACCAAGATCTCGTCCTCGAGATTAATCACTTCATACGCTCTACCTCCTCAATCGTCCTTCACATGTCCTCCTACTTCTCTGCGGACTCGGATATCCAAGAATAAGGTAGAACGACGAACATATGCTTCTACCGCGGGCATCCAGTCTCAAATCTCCCTATTCCATGATGTAACGGAGGGCTCTACCGCCACGGAATCTTCTACAAAACATCACAGATTGGAAAACGCTAGAAATCCTGTGGTTTTTGTCGGTGTGATCGCAGCAACATTCGGCTCCGATCTCTCGGCTACTTCCTCAGATCTCCTTGTCCTGCGAAAAGACGGCGAAATACAATGCCTGGATGGCGAGACACTTCAACAAAAATGGATCTCCCCTCCCAACGCTCTCGTCGAAGCTCCAGAATCCCGGAACAGAAATATCGAGGTTGAATACGCACATCTCACCAATGCGCACGCAGCAAGTCAAAGCATCTTGAAAGGTAGACAGGATGTACTTACCATGTTTTCGCAAGAAATATCCGAGGACGGCTATAACCCAGACATCCTCATTATTGTCACCAAAACGGTGGAGTCCTTGACCAGAACACTGCATATTGTTACACCGCCGAGACGATCCCCCGCGCATACTAATGGGCTGCAACATTCAGTGCAAATTCTTTTGGCAGCCCAGTTTCCCGGGTCATACAAGGCCAAGGAAAAGACTACTTTCAGCATGCAAACTTCAACTGGAGTACTCCAACAGTTGACTAACAACACGCTAATCACATTTGATCTCACTGATTCTGGACCGAAGGAGCAATCGAGTCTTCTAGTCGACAGACCGGAATCATTTTTACGACTCTCAAGCACCTCTGTCATGGCAGCCTCCGACCACTCGATCACTGTATACAACCCCAAGTATCAGTCAATTCTGGCTTCAATCGATTTCGACGGCAGTTCGAAGGACTCTTTAAAGCGCAAAAGAAAGAGCGATAGCGACGCCAACGGCGTTTTGACCGGCTCCTGCAATCTCGTCACCTATTTCCCCAAATTGGGCGCCGCAGTGGCAATCAGGGACAACAATTTGATTGCAATACAAATTGAAGGACACCAGGATCGACCGGGCAAGCCACGCGCCGCGGGTTTGTTGATCGACTCATTGGGTTGTTCTGTCAAAGAAACGTTGCGACCCGGACGAGGAAAGAAGGTTCTCAACCAAGTGGTCTCTAAAACCATGAACGGCTATGTACCGAGCTCAATGACTGGTTCTGAGGGACCGTTCACAGATCAAATAATGAGTCTCGAAGAGGCATTCTCCGTGGAGGATGCGGGAAAATTCGACGCGCTAATTGCTCCCAAGCTTCACATATCAAATACAGACCCGAGTCCGGCAAAGCCCCTCATGAATGGAATGAAACCATCCGCCGGTGCTAGTTCGGACGTGGATCGTCGCTGGATCATCTATGCCCTCAGCAAGATTTTCAGCATCACAGAAGACGAAGCCGGCGAGTCCAGACTAGCTATCTCGTTCTACCCTCCAAATGTGTTCTGGTGGCTCACCAACTCAGGATATATGACTGTGGCCAACATCGAAGCTGCACTGAGAACCGAAACTGGCATACGTTCTACAAAGCCTATCCCAGCAGGAGATCTAGTAAACGCGATTGTCGAACTAAACCCGGATATGGATCTTCTACTCGCACTTCTCGGCAAGAACTACCTCGGAGCTACAGAGCTGCTTCATGCGATCCGAACACTGATGGAGAGTCTTGAGATGCTAGGGGAGAATCTTCGCGCAAAGCAGGCACTTCTCACAAATGGCGAAGAAACAGAGCTTGTCAACGGTGATCTGGAGGAGCAACTGGCGAAGCTGGAAGCCGAAGCTGAGAAAGACCTAGAGCTTGCGGAATACCAACTAGGATCTGGCTCTGGGATACGAGGCCAAGCATTGAGTCTGGCCCTTTCAAAGTTGTACACGTGCCCAGCCAGCGCCATTGTGAACGCCCTGCAAACGACTCTTACCAGCCAAGAAATTGTTTGCTTGATCTATTTGCTTAGATACGAACTTGGACGAGGAGGTTGGACTGGCAAATATCTAGGCGATGCTGAATCGGAGCAGTTTGATGAGGACACTGAGGTTCCGTCGAGCGCTATCGTGCTCATCTCTAGCCTACTTAATAACTGTATCGACGCTGTGGGAGCCGGTGGATGGCTGTCCGGAGACTTGAAATTGGTTAATGGTGACCCTTTCGAAGCGGAGGAGCTGATCACCGGTCTCAAGATGGAAGTGAGTGCCGCGTCGGAAGGCATTCAAGGAGCGGCATTCTTGAAGGGTCTATTATCAGAGATGATACGATTTGGCGATGCGGTGCAGAAGTCACTTCCTCAGGAATTCGACCCCGATTTGGAGACTCCCGCGCGGAAGAAACATAAGCCTATACTTATCCCATCCTCCGATCCGGAAAGTAAGGTCTTGCCTCTTGGGTTGAAAGCAGAGCAACAGATCTCTCGACTGAAGGTCGGCGCTGGCGGAGAAGTTCACCGACGGACTGCAAGAGATATCGGGCATTTGAAGAGTCAAAAGGTTGGGAAGTACTCTCTTGAGAGGATAATGATATGAGGGTATCCACGTCAATATAAAATGTTTCGCACCAACTCCCAATATAGCAGCTCTTCCCGACGAGTTTGATTCTGATCCCGAAGGGTGGGATGACCAGCGAAGCGAACCCCCTAAATCGTGACGCACGTGATTCTACAGTAGCTTATCTTTGCCCGATTAACTGAAGACTTCCCATAGCTCCTTCCTGTACATGCCGACGGGCATGTTTGTTTAACACGTCGCTTCCACACTCGTTTGCCGCAATTGTGTTTTATTCATGCTTCACATGAGTCTTAGCAATTCCGTTTGTCTTGATACAACTGGTAAGGCCCCTAGCCCACCAAGCAGGATCCGTTTGCCACTGCACCCACTCTTGCAAATGTATCACTTTTGAGACATCTTAAAGCTAACACAATCCCCAGAACTGAGAAATTATTCATCTTAAGATCTTTTCTCAAGATCGACACCCAACATGTCGTCCACAAAACACCCCCTCGACCCATTGGCCCCCGCCGAAATCACCCAAATCTCAACCCTCCTCAAATCCATATCACCTGACCACAGTCTACACTTCAAAATAATCAGCATTACCGAGCCCCCCAAAGCCCAACTGCGCACCTATCTCAAAGCCGAAAGAAACGGCACCTCACTCCCTCCACTTCCACGTCTCGCCTCAGCTCTTTACTACCACCGCGGCACATCCCATCTCTTCAAAGCTACGGTAAACCTGGATGCAAATACCGTGCAGCATGTTGAGAAACTGCCATCCCATTTTCATGGCCAGGCAGATGGAGTGGAGATCTTGGAGATGAGAGATGCGTGTTTGTCGCACCCGAAGGTCTTGGAGCGGATTGAGAAGTTTAAACTTCCGGTTCATTTGAAGGTTGTGTGTGATACTTGGCCGTATGGACGGGATTCGGAGGATCGTTTGCCACGTTACGTTCAGGTAAACTTTACCTGAAGTTTGTGGTGGTGGGGATACTAAGAGTGGACAGTGTTACCTCTTCGCAGAGGGCGAACATCCCGGCTCTAATCATTACGATCTGCCCCTCCCATTCTCACCGATCCTGGATATGACGACCAAGGAGTTGGTCGATATCATCCAACTTCCCACAGGACCAAACTCGGAACTAAGACCAGATGCGGTTTATGAACCACATCCTCCCAAGGAATATCACCACGATCTCCAAGACCAGCCAGCCCGCACGGATCTCAAGCCCCTTATTGTGCATCAGCCGCAAGGCGTGTCGTTCAACATCGATGGTCACTTGATTCAGTGGCAGAAATGGCGGTTCAGGCTGGGCTTCAACTGGAGAGAAGGCATGATCTTGCATGATGTTACTTATGATGGTCGGGAACTGTTTCATCGGTTGAGTCTGAGTGAGATGTTTGTTCCCTATGGTGATCCACGGATGCCATATTCGAGGAAGAGTGTGTTTGATGTTGGAGATATTGGGGCTGGAGTTGCGGCTAATAATTTGGCGCTGGGGTGTGATTGTTTGGGGGTTATCAAGGTAAGTCTCTCCCGTTGGACTTGAAGTGTCTGGGTTGAACCTTCGGTCATTCTGTTCTGAGAGAATGACGATAGAGACATGTTCTGACCATTTTTCAGTATTTCTCTTTCGTCATCAGTGACTCCAATGGAAATCCAGTAGAGAAGCCAAACGCCATTTGTATGCATGAGATCGATGATGGTATCGGCTGGAAGCACACCAATACTCGTACCGGCGCCGTTTCAATCGTCAGATCTAGAGTTCTCGTTCTTCAAACCATCATTACTGTTGGCAACTACGAGTACATCTTCATGTGGCACTTAGACCAAGCGGCCGGTCTACACTACAAGATCCAAGCCACCGGAATCCTCTCCACCGCACCAATCGACAAAGGCGCCACCGTCCCCTTCGGCACAAACGTCAACGAAGGCGTCATGGCCCCCTTCCACCAACACGTCTTCAGTCTCCGAATCGACCCCAACATCGACGGCGACACGAACACCCTCATAGAAGAAGACTCCATCGCCATGCCCTGGGACAAATCAAACCCCTACGGCGTCGGCTACATCGCCCAAAACACTCCCCTCAAAACCTCAACCCACTCATCCTCAGCACCAAACCGCGTCCACAAAATCATAAACCAATACAGCATCAACACCTCCTCCGGAAAGCCAGTCGCATACGCAATCCACTCCCCACACAAACAAATGCTCCTCGCACACCCCGACTCCTGGCACGGCCGCCGCGCAAAATACGCCTTCCACCCCTTCTGGGTAACCTCGTACCGGGACAACGAATTATACGCCGCGGGCGACTACACATACCAATCGCACCCGGAGCACACATCCGATCTCGGTTCTTGGGTGGAAAGAGGGGATTGTACTGAGGATACTGATATCGTTGTCTGGCATTCCATTAGCTTGACGCATAATCCTCGCACGGAGGATTACCCGGTTATGCCGTGTGATACGATGACTGTGAGTTTGAAGCCAAGTGGGTTTTTTGATCGGAATCCGGCGTTGGATGTACCGCAGAGTACGCAGGGGAGGAATGGGAGTTTGTTGGTGGAGGATGGGGATTTGAAGGTTGCGGTTGAGAGTCAGCATTGTAGGAGGGAAGCGAAACTGTGAATGGTGTTTGGGTAGAGGTGTGTGTTCGATTTGGAGTTTTAGATTAGAATGTCATGCATTGTTCTTTCATCCCCTGCTGAATGATTTCTAGTCTGACGAAACTTTTTTCTTGGTCTCACTTGCGACCTCAAGCAGCTAGACGTACATGCAAATGACAGGAGAACATACACCATTCGCCCCTCTCGACTCGACTCCAACCCTGAATTACGATGCAAGAATCAGAGCTAGATGAGGAAGTCTACGCAACCCAGAAAAGTAATTTTAAGGTCCTTGTCGAGATCTCTCCAGTGATTATTGCAGGATTCTGCTTTACTTGACAACCCACACCCGAAAATGGAAAGTGGATTGGTCTCCTTTTTCACCGCCTCGCTTAGCAGCCACCTTTGTTTTGACTCCCAGCATTGTTGACATACATTCACTTCCCGCAAACATAATTTTTTTCAACCTCGCGACGTTTATCGATTAGAGTAATTGAATTGTTTGCAACACGGATATCGCATAAAGTTGTATGGTATCCCGACAGCCAAGATGGAGAAATACGCCGGTGCAAGATATGCTCCATTCGGGGGACCCAGCGCTGCCGGCCAAGTCTCAGTTCTCAGTCGTAAGCCGCCTTCTGCCAGATATGAGGATACTTAGCTTGAGAAGATTGTTTAAAAGCTAATTTCCACGCGGTTCAAGGCCAATCGACACCTCTCTCAACCAACCCGACGATGGTACCCGGCTCGGACTATGTCCCCTGGCAGAAGGTCGATTGGAAGGCTGTCATTGCGAAAAACACTCTCTATACAGACCGCATAGGACCCGTGTACTCCTCAACTCCTCCTCCCGGAGCTACGGTTTCGGAGATGTCTTCGTCGGCTCGGCACGCGTCTCCTAGAGTTAACCAGCAGTCTACGGCTCCCATCAAGTATGAAGAGACGAATGTATCAATATCGATGTCACCAAGTCCTGAGCCCGAAATCGCGCAGTCTGTGAAGGAAGATCCGGATGGGGCAGGTCCTTGGGTGGGATCACAGCAAGAGCCGATCTCTATCTCAGAATCGCCTTCTCCTAGAGCCTCACCAGAGTTTACTTCACAGCTTGAGCAGGGAGATGGACTAGAGAGCGGAACCTCACAGGGGATTGGGCAGCAAATAGTCGATACTAGGGCAATTGCACCACCTCCTTCTCCTCTTGTTCCCACCCGGAGTCTACAACAAGCTGTGAAGCATCATCGCAATACCAGCTCTTCGGGGGCGCTGCCGAAAGTCATGCCGCCATTACGCTATTCGACGACAATAGGCATTGTACCGATGAGTGATGGCCAGAGCGCAGTTAAATCACCATCGATTCCCATCGAAAACGAGCCCCTGTCGAATAAATCGTCAGCAGAGTTGAGTGGTAAGAATGGTATTTGGCCACGGGAGTCTCTACATCTGTTGGCCGGTAATGAGAGAGGAATTTTCGGCAAGAACCCAGGTAATTCTACTCAGGCCATGCTACACATTTCCCAGGACAGTTCTCTAATCAAATCACAGAATATGACAGGGATTCTACAACAACTTGTGGAAAGGCGTCCGACAAGAATGCTTGGACTGGCCCGTTGATCACTCTGGGCTCATTGTCTAGAACAGATGAGGGCAGGAGATTGTCGAAGAGGAAACAAAGGGGGGATAATTCTTACGATACGGAAGATGAGACGCAACATTCAGATTCCCTTGACGGCCGCCAGACTAGATCATCAAAGAGAAAGAAAATACCCGAGCGCCCAGTACGAAAAACTACCCGGCCGAAGCAAAGTCCAGGTGAAGTGGACAAGATTAATCGCATGATCGAATACGATCCATTTACCACAGTGGGAAGAACAAGAGATGGCAGGGTATATCCGCGTTTCCACCTTGAGCCCCAGGATGCTAGCCGCCAGCACAAGCCGCAAAACGAGGGCGCTACCGCATTCCAAGCTGAAGAAAAGCAATCCAAACAACAAGCTAGTTTAAATCTGAGCGCCGATGCCGATGAGTCTCTCGAAGTTTCAAGTTCTATGAATCCGATGGAGTCAGCAAAAGCGTTACAAGGACCCGCCATGTCTCCCCTCTCGCAAGTTCGACTTGCCCAGAAAGAAAACCTCGAGATTTTTTTCGAGAGAGCAGCAGGTAGAGCCACCTTATTCGAAGTAGAACGAGCGATTAGAACCGATCGACTAATCTGCAAAACAGAGCAAACTATTCTCTCTATCAACAAAAAGGCTTCCCAGAAGGCCCCGCTTCCCTCAGCGCCCGTCTCCGAATCCACCGAAACCCCGGTTTCAAATATCAGACTCCCAGGGTTCAAGAAAGTTCAAGAAAAAGGCTTCATCAAACTAGTCGAAATTGGCTACGTTGACTTTGCCCTCGCCACATACGATTTGAACAAAAAGAGCAGAAGATATCTCACTGTTGAAGAGCTCGAGACTGCATGGAGAATATTTGCTTCGTCAGAATTTCAGAAATGGCACGCGGGTGAGATGGAGCACGACAAAGACTGGAAATTAGGAAAGCTAAAGGAAGCGCTACTTCAAATCGAAGAACAGAAAGAAAAATTATTGAAAGGTATAGCCAGGAGGCAGAGAAAGAAGAGCGAAGGATCCAAATTGCAACTTGAGGCGATTGAGGGCACTCTCAGGCTGGTAGAGGCCCAGGATGTCTCAGACGAAGTGGGCGGCTTGAATTGCGATTCCAGCATCGAGGGAAACAACCAAGCTGCAACGGCTCCTTACGCGCACACAAAGAGCGCAGAAACCGCAAAACTCCGCCTTGAGGGATACGTCGGCCACTTTGCAGGCAAGAGCAGAAAAGCAGCACAGCCACCCGTAACCAAGAGCACACAATTGTGGAACGCCTCCAACTGGTACTGGGGTGCAGATGGCAATCCTGTCGAAGGTCCAAAACATATCAACACCAACGGAACAATAGTCAATTTCGACACTCAGGTCAAAAGCGAGACGGCTTTTGGACGAGATAGCTTTGACAACGATCTTTACGACCTTTCAGAAGACGAAGGTGCAAAGCGTGGAGCTCCCAGACAGAAGCTTTCACATCCATCTAAGACTGAAGTCATTGACCTTACTCAGGACGATGGCCCGATCGATTTGACGATAGAGACCCCGAATGAGGAGGAAGAGGAAGGTGCTGATTATTTCATGAATGCCGGATAAGTGGGTTGTATGGTGTTGTGTTTGTTTCACTGGCTTGGCGTTCTGAGGGGCAATAATGATTCATGAGCTACAGTGGTACTACGAGCAGCGGCAAAAATTGCATTCCGAATAGCTTGTATGAAGTGAAATACATTTTCTCTCACTATTGTTCCATAGGAGGGCGCGCTGTTTTTGCCCCGGCTCAGCTTAGGTTTGTACCGAGAACCTAATACCTCTGATAGCATAGGAAATAACTCCTAGTAATGTTTTCGGTTCTGGTGTTCGATTTAGTACGTTTCATAAATATGTGAAGGTTATTGCAAAATCACTTCGGGGTCAATAGTCGAAAGCGTAGCCAAGTCGAACTGGTGAATACGAGACAGTGCAAAATGAATTTAGAGGTTTGTATGGGAAAGGGTTATTCACCCAAATAATAGTAGGAACTAGCCATGGTGAATTTGATAACACAATCGTCAGCAACCTTGGTTCTTTTCTTCTGGTAGTGTGGACGGCAGATGTTCGTGGATCCAAAGAAAGGACACAACTGAGACCTCATCAAAACAACAGAGCAGTATAACTCACCTTCCCATACATCATCTCATGAGGCAGCATCTGAGAATTTTTCCACACTTTTAGGATGGACGACTTCAACAAAGCCCTCTCAGCCATCACCGGCCGAGTCCAAGAACTCAGCACCAACATCGACGAGAACGCCAAACATGGCTCCAAAATATCTCAAAGGAGCCACGATCAGATCACCCAAGACATCTCCTCACTACTCACCGATATAAAAATTCTCTACGCCACTCTATCCCAGATAATGCTAGCTCTACCTAAACTATCCAGCAGCGAATCCCTCGCCCCCTTACCCACCAAACTCGAAACCCTCGCCACATCAATGGACACCCTCCTCCACTCCCGCCACACAAAACTCAACTTCGCTTCCCTCTGCGAAGAACTCCTCCGCGCCTCTCACCTCTACAAGCAAACATGGAACGTAGCCCACATCGCCGAAATCACCGCCATGGCCCAGCTAGCTCGCTACCCAGCTCTGCTCTCCTTCCCATCACGTACCGCTGGCTTGAGTATAGATGTAGCAGAGGCTGTGAGAGAGCAAGTTAATGATTGTATAGCCCCGGAGCCTCCTGTGTCTTTGGAGCGGGTTCTACTGTTGACGAAGGGGTTGTTGATCGCTGATCAGCGGCTTGAGAATCATTCTGTGATTTGGTTCCTTACGAAAGGCTGCTTAGGGATTTCGGAGCGGATGTCTGATGTGGAGTTAGTTGAATCGGTTAGGAATGCGCTGGTGAGAAGAGCGGATGTCGTGAGGATGGCTGAGGAAAGGATTGAGGGAATGGTGGAGGTTGCGTTTGGGGAGTGGGATGTGGAGCAGATATACTGTTGCAATATCTTCAGAGAACTGGATGTTGGGGAGTTTTTGGACGAGTATAAGGAGACGTTTGAGGAGGTGAAGAGAAAGTGGCGGCTGGTTTGTGCTTGTGAGTTTTGTGTTGTTGTAAGAGTTGTGGCCACAGCTCGCCGCCACCTTTAAGCGAGAACATTAAAAATTCTATACTTTCAAAATTATATAACTTTTTAATAATTTTATAATTCTTTTTAATATAATTTATATTATATTAAATAAAAATAACGATTTCTTCTAATTTAATTATATTTTGAATATATATTTTATATATTTTAAAATTTAAATATTGATATAAAATATAATATATCGAATTTTAATATTATTTAAATATAAATATTTTAATACAAATATTTATTTATAAAATAATATATATATTCGGTTTTTATTATAAAATAAAAATGATAATTATTATATTATATTATTTTACTAGTTTTTAATAATATATATTAATTTTAAAAATAATTATAAAAAATTAAAAAAGTTATAAAATTTTGAAAAAATAACATTCTCGCTTCGGGGTGGCGGTGAGCTGTGGCCCCTACTCTTACCTGAAGAATAGCTATTAAACTACCTCTTCCCCAAAATAAACATTTCCCTGAATTTCAATGTTGATTGATGAAAAAGGAAACTCAAGAAGACTACAACTCTGATTTTTGTGCTTTTTGGAATGTGACATTAGTAATTTTGTAACTCCATAGGCGGCTTCGTGATAGGGCGTGATTTTCATGCATACATCTGCAATGCCAGCTGTCATGCAGCAACCATTACCAAAACCAAGTCAGATTAAAATTGCAAAATTGATCATGGAATGATCTTTGGGGAATGTACAGCAATGGCTTCAAATACTGTAAGTGGTGCAACAGAGTCATTCTCGAAGAGTAATACCGACTTTTCCAGATCATTTGGCAAGCCGTCGTTGTCTTCAGCGCAGCAATATGGCTCACCATCCATCGCATAGCCCTCAACCGTGGATTTCTGTTGAAGCGCCACGGAATCTCGACAGACACCCTATTCAGCTTAGTGATCGGACTATCAGCATCGGCTTGGACAGTGGCTGCTCTAATAATCAAGTCTCCTATTGATGGGGACACTTCTATATCTGTCTTGGGCCGAGCAGCACGTGGTCCGCTTCTCGTACAGATACTTTTTATTGCATGGCTCGCAACCTGGATTGATGGCCTACGAGCATCAAAATCGAACTATTCGCGATATATACTATGGAATTTATCAACTACTTCCGGTCCTTTCGATTGGGCAAACTCTCTCTCCGCTCCCATGTTCCGGATCCTCATCATCTCACTGTGTATCGTGACTCTACCAGCCTCAATAGTATCTGTGTTCCGCGGCGGAAACGTGATCCAAGGAGTGTTGAACATCATAGGCCTTTTTGTTTTCCTCTTGAAAGGCACAGGAAATAATCCCTACACGAAAGCACCTCATAAATACCAAGGCGACATGCTTCGGATAATCCTGCCAACAAGTCACCACGAAGGAACAGTTTATATACTCCCATCCATTCAACATGGCTTCGACGCAGTCTGGTCCCCAAAGATTGAGAATGAGAACATCTCAGCAGATCAACAAGCAATGCAACTCTTTCAAAGTTTGAGATCACACACCACCTGGTCTTTGAAAGAGCCTCTCGAACGTATCCGTTTGATCGTCTCTGAATATCAAGAAAGAGCTGTGTTGGGCGTGCAAGAACTAGAGACTTTGGCTACTTGGCTTTACCTTGAGCCTGGCGTGGGGAAAAGGAAGATGAAATGTTCGCGGGCTCATGAGACACATCTAATCGGGAGGGATCTCATGTATGCGCTTTGCCATGCTGAGTATCTCGTCTTCATGGGGCAAGGAAAACTCTCAGCAGCCTTGCAAGGGAAGATAGGCATGTTGAGGTTGATGGTAAGCTACTTTTTATTTTCGAGTTCTGACCAGAATCTAAGACTAGAAGATCATCATCGTGAAGAGCCGGAAGGAGCTCAATGCTGACTGCCTGCAGAAACGGAGTGGGGCGTCTCACCCGAAGTCTTCAGTCCCGGTAAAGTGTATCGGATACAATAAGTCCGGATTTGAGGGCTACAAAGAAGCCGTGGAATACATCTACAAACTCTTTGACGAGCCAATGGATCACCTTGCCCTCAACTTTGAAGGGACAGCACCACCTCAATACTCCTATGCACTATCCAAAAGCCCAGTATCGATAGAAAAGTATGTAGCAGAGCTCTGGGATATCAGTTGCTTGCATAGTGAATCAACTTTCACGGCTCTATACATGTTTGCTTTAGTCTGGTCCATGGAGTTGGGAAATTGTAACGGCTTTCACCTTTTTCCTCTCCGATGCAGTAATCGCAATGGGGACTTGACGAGTCAAGCGATTGTGTGGAGACAGCTATGGTATTCCGGAATCATATGTCAATTGATTTCTTCGTCCCCGGTTTTGTTTGCCGCGTTTGTGGCGGGGTATCTTGGTTGAAGTCATGGATGCGATGACCTGTTTAGCCCTACTCGGTCAGAGGGGATGGGTAACATCAGTCACTTCAAGACTTTTGTATATTGGGCTATTTTTCACGGAAGACTCGAACTCAGCTTGCCATTTCACACGCGATTCATTTGGACATATTTACTCTGGCTATCAAACTCATAAACAGTATCTCGTTCGCCGTGGCTGAGTGAGCCCCACTCCAATTACAATCTCTTCTACTATCAAATTATTTCCTAGCAGCTTCACTAGGACACCCTTTCCACTTCATTAGTTACAGTTGATATCTTTGAGAAAGAAAGCTTACTCCGTATCCTCGAGGGATTGGCACCCACAGACAGGTGCCGGTTCTCATTTCTGTAAATATTGACAGCGGTGGCATCCTGAAAGACTTCACTTCCATCTGTTCAAAGATCAGCTATACTTCTCGCAAGACTCGACGTAATGACATGCCTCTTTCTCGGTCACAAATTTGCTGATGACTTGGTTGAGACGTGTTTCCCAACGCCAGCGCTGCCCCTGTGAGGAGGGGAGTTCGTGAAGTATCCGCGGTTTGAGAAGCGCAGCGAGGTCAGGAAAGCGGTTCCTCTTCGCGATTTCTTCTGCCGTTTCGTGCGTGTCTCCGGATTTCAAGGTCCCTGTTACCGAGTCAGAATATGACCGCCGCAATTGAGAGGTCTTGTCCCACTCCACACATCGCAACTATTCAGTTTCTGAAGTAAGAAGGCCCAACTTTCGCACTCCTCCTTATCCAATTCAGATGGCGGGCCGTGACAAGCCATTTCGTGTAAGAGTGTTCGTTCTGTTGATGGATCACTGAGAGAGAATGCGTTGAGCCAGTCCCTTATTTCCCAGTCGTACTCTTTTTCAATCAGTTTGCGTACCCGACTCCAGTGACCGATTCTAGCGGCATTTTGAAAGTCTATTCGTGAATTACAATAATTGGCTGGATACGAAAGTCCTGTAATATCTCCATGCCATGTCAAAAATCGGTCTGGGCGAGAGACCATCGAGTCCGATTGAAGTCCTGCAATAGTCTCATGCTTGGAATCATAGATCATCTGCAAAGAGGATTTCGCCAGCTCGTGGTATTTGTCTGCGTCCTCTTGTGAATGAGTTTTCGCAAGTGATGCACAAAGTTGAAACCTTGAAGCCAGAATCATGTTCCTGAAGAAGTTCCTCTGTTCCTGCTTCGCACCTTCGTCCAAAGCCAGCTCAGTACCGTGATCCCGATTCGTATTCATCGCCACCAGCTGCAAAGTATGTATGACTTTCCCCTCGCTCTCCCGAGAGTCCATATGTACAATATGAAAGAATGCTCCGCGAAGCAAAACCTCTCTTTCCCCTCGCAATTCGGCAATTTGCCCCACCGGCATGGCTGTGATGGACGTAACGATACTATCGTTATATCTCTCACGATATCTTCTTAGCAACTCGGGATCAATACCATGAACATGAATCACCCAATGCATCTGCTCTTGCCCCTCATTAATTTTAGCAAACTCTTCCATGGTCTCCCTCGCAGTGCTGCTTGAAGTAAATCCTAGTGGGACACCAAAATGCCGTTTCGACAGATCCGGATTATCCGCAGCTTTCCGATACTCTTTCGCCATCTCACTCGAAACAGTCATACCACGATACGTCACCGCCTGGAAGTTCTCATAGTATGGATTGCCAATGTTAGCCAGGCGCAGATTGTATAGCTCAATAGTGACAAATTCGACGAGCGCTGTGGCTATCAACAGAAGATCATCGTCTATCTCCCTTCGTCTGAAGATGGAATTGAACAAACTGAAGAAAAATCGGTAGCCTTCTTGAGAGCAATAGAGTTCGATGGCCGGGTAACCTTTTTGCGGGGGTGAGGGGCGACCATAATCCATGTCGGCCCAGTCGCGGTACCCGTTGAGCAAGACATCGAGTTTGGATTGAAGAGTTGGTGATAGTGTTTGGACCAGGGGGTAAGACTTGATTTTGGACATCAGTTTGGAGTACTCGGAATTACTCTGCCAGATTCTTCGAACTTTGGTGATGTTGATGCGGAGGTCTTTCATGCGCCCGATTTCGTCGACACCCGTGAAGAGAGTTGCTGTTGAGATATCGGTGAGGGTAGGTCCACATATTCGTTCCGACATCTTCAAAATGGAATCGATAAAAGTTGCGAATCGATGCTGAAGTGTTTCGATATTGGGGAAGCGGCGAAAATGTCACGACGGCCCGCCAGGTAGTAGATCTCCACCTCTTGCGGGGAATGTCTCAATAGATTTTCTTCTCGGGAAGTTGTGTTACATCGAAATCGAGATCTATATTTAGCCAGCCACCAATATGCAACACGCTCTCGGCGGCGAGGCTGGCGACCCAACCGCATCGTTCTTATCTTCCATTCAGCCCCTGTAATGAGTGCCACAGGGCTGTATCTGGAACTGAGTAACCTCGGGATTTATTTTTCCAACCATTGAAAAAAGGAACGAAGACTCCTTTTATCCCGCACAGTTCCACCAAGATTCTCAAGCTGAAAATGAAGCTACTCCTGCCGTACTTCGAACCATCAACAACGCCAAAATGGATCCCATCTCACTGACAGCTAGCGCCTCCGCGATCCTCGCCATCTGTCTCCAAGCAGTCCATCTCATTCAAAAAACCATCGAAACAGTCAAGAACTCGAGAAAACTGCTTGTGAAGCTACTCAGCCAGACCGAACGGTTGCGACTGAATCTCGAGCAGCTGCGCAGTTTGACGAAGCAGCTTGGCAGTAGAAGCGGTGTTTCCTTGACTTATAATGATAGTGCCCCGCGCCAGACGATTCAGGAGTTACACCAATTGGTGATGGCTATGGCTTCGGGACCTAGTTATCTCGGTCTTCAAGCCTTGTTGAATAAGAGTAAAGTGGATGATTTGCTGGATAGATTGAGGGTACATGAGCAGGAGATTGTGTTGGTGCTGTTGTCTATTGCTACGTAAGTATTCCAAGGATTAAATATGCGCACTCCCGTCATTTCTTGTCTTAACTGACATCCATCTCTTGAACCAGAGAGACAGCCGTAAGAACAGAAGACGAAGTAATCCAAATGCACGAAGAAACAAAAGCTCAATCAGAAGTCTTAGTCTTATTTGAAGACTACTTCACTCCCAACACAAACACTCCGTCAAGCACCCTCAACCCCTCAAAATCTCTACAGATCTGGTTCGGCGACACATATCGCGACGGCTTCAGTGACGAATATCTCTCACTTCGAGACCGATTTTCAGATGCGGCATATATCGGCGACTTTGAGACCGTGTTAGGCATCTTAGATATTGCTAAAGAGAAATTCGGGGAATCATGGGTCAACGCACCACGTCTCAGTATGAAGCTCGTTCATTTGAGTGAATGATATACTGACCAAGTGATTCGTTGAAGGCCGGGACCCGAAATTAACATCTGGGTGGACGGTATTGCATCAAGCAGCATTCATGAGCGCTCCACCAAAAACCATCACTCGTCTCTTAGACTATGGCGCGCTAAGTACTCTCCCCTCCGCCTGAAAATGCAGCCTTCCTAACGTGAGACAGAAACTATTAGAACAGCATGGACCAACCCCACTGAACTCTCATACCCCGATTTAACAGCCGGGGAGATCGCTAGGGAGCTCGGCTCGGCGTATATATACGATCTCCTCACTCCCCGCATACAAAACTGCTTACCAGCTGCTGCGCTACAGAAGCTGCAGCATGATTTTCATGAATTGATAAGAAATGACCTCGCGCTTGTGAAGAATAATCAGTATCTGCGACTTCCGGATCTCTTTCCATTGACGGAGCTTGAGGTGCCTGAGATGTGGTTTCCATTGAAAACACCAGACCATTCTAGATGGATTCGTGTGAGTAACAAAAGTCAGTAAGTGATAAGGAAGAACGTACTAAAGGTTTCAGGGATATTTGTATAGACTGGAAGGCCGAGTGCTACTTGTTCGGGTCCTTGGGATGCGAGATGAGTTGGATTCTCGACTGTACAAGATATCGCAAGAGGGCATTCATGAGATTGTGGATGGGGTGACGTTTAATAATGCACATACAGCGGGGAGTGAAAGATGAGGATAAGGGAGAGTTTACTTATGCCCCAAGACCAAAATAGATGATGAAATCGAGAAAGTAAAAGGTTTCTAGTGTCTAAACTCAGGATAAGGATCCGCTAACTGTACAGACAATGGGACATTGAATTGAACATGCCGGTAGACTTGCATGCATGATATAAAGACGGAACATCTCGCTTTCACGGACGACGCGTCCGTTTATGCCCTAGACATGAACAAGTTGCACCTATGTCATAGAAACAACACTTTACAGTGAGCTCTCCTATTCCTCTTCCCTGGACCAGACCAGAACACAAGAGAAATATCCAAGTAACATTGAATAGCTCCAAACCATGGACGAGCTTAACGGGAATCCAGCGGATGCCAAACAACGGCCCAAAAACACAAGAACTGGAACGAACAGACCAACTTCAATGAACCAACAAAAGCACAGCAACGAAGACACCAAAGCAAAAGTTTCTGCTCCTCCCCGAAACCTCAAGGAACTGCGCGAAAAACTCGAGAAAGCAAAAGTCACCACCGCAAATTCACTACCAAGCACCATAATCTCCTCTCTAGTCCACCAAAACCAACAAAAAGCCACCTTCACCCTCCTCTGCTCCGACCTCCTAACCCTCGCCAAAAAATACACCAGCACCCACAACCCCACTCTCATCTTCGAAATATCCTCCATCATCCCCCTCATCCACAGCCCAACTCTCCTCCTATTCCCCCACCCCCTTATCCCCCTCACCCTCCCCCAAGCCCAGCAAATAACTCTCGAACTGCAAACTTTTCGCCCCGCACTCTCAAAAGCTGTAGATCCGGAAATGGTTTTATTGCTTAAAAAGGGATTGTTGCTGTGTAGGAGGAAATTGGGATATAGTTCTCTAGAATGGTTCCTAACGTGGCCTTTCCATAAATTGGGGGAGGGACTGGGGGATGAGGAGGTGGCGGAGAGGGTGGCGAATATGTTGGGGAATAGGGCGTATGCG